>ENA-OPCZ01000047-OPCZ01000047.1-human-gut-metagenome-genome-assembly--contig:-NODE-47-length-73818-cov-14.516153_pt1 | contig 73818 bp, 62 predicted proteins | sample MGYA00241566_ERZ501483 | MGnify/ENA primary metagenome ERZ501483 (study PRJEB25962, sample SAMEA1965191) | human gut metagenome | biome: human gut; feature: human-associated habitat; material: faeces... | reverse complement strand
AGTTATATAAACTTAAATATCAGAGAGTTGTAAATTATTCAGTAAACACTAATTATTCATTAGTGTCCCGATTTTAATGGGATACTAATGACAAAGTATAGAAAATGTATAAAGTTTTAGTGTTAGGATATTTTGGCTATTTGACCAACCAATTGGATGGTCAAACAGTTAAGACACGAGACGTATATCGTTTAGCTAAAGAACAGCTAAACGATTGTACTGTTGATTATTTTGATACGCAGGAATTGAAGAAGAACAAGCTCTTGGTGCTTAAAATGTTTTGGAAGGTAATGTGTTGCAATACTTTATTTTATCTTCCTGCACATAATAATTTAAGAGTATTCTTTCCTGTTATATTCATTTTGTCACGGTTATTTAGATTTAGAATACATTATTTTGTTGTAGGAGGATGGTTGAGAGAGTATCTTACACATCGTGCTATTCATCGCTTTATGCTTAGTCGCATAAAAGGTATTCACGCCGAAACCAAAAGACTAAAGAAAGAATTGGAGGATTATTATCATTATAAGAATGTTGATATATTCCCTAATTTCCGATTCTTTGATTATAATCCTAAGCCTTCAGAATCAGATAAAATAAGAATTGTCTTTATGGCTCGTGTTATGAGGCAAAAGGGTGTTGATTGGATTTTTGACATGGCTGATTATATAAAGAAAAATGGTTTGCAAGAAAAATTCTCAATAACATTCTTTGGCCCTGAAGATAATGATGATAAACAGTATTTTGAGAGTAATGTGGCAAAGTATGGATTTGTAGAATACCGAGGTGCTTTACAGCCTAATGAAATTCATGAGACTCTTAGCAATTATGATGTTATGCTGTTGCCCACACATTTCTATACAGAAGGTCTTCCTGGTTCTGTGGTTGATGCTTATATATCAGGGATTCCTGTGATTGTGACAGAATGGAAGCATTCTCATGAATTTGTGGATGATGGCAAGAGTGGATTTATTGTTCCTTTTGAAAACGGTAAACAACAAATGATAGATAGAGTGATATCTCTTGAAAAAGATAGAAATCTTTTGAGAAGAATGAAAGCAAATGCACTCATTAAACGTATGGAATTTGCCCCACCAAAGTTAGAAAACTTAATAGGGGGGTAAAACGTTAACCGTTTGTTATGTTTCTCGTGTGGAACAATCTAAAGGTTTGGATACGTTGAAAGCGATGTCGACACTTATGTCTAATATTGGTTTTGACAGATATGTAAAGATAGATTTTTATGGACAAAAGACAGATACCTATTTTGACGAATATCTTAAAGGTATAGAAATGTATCAGTATAAAGGTGTGTTACAGCCAAATGATGTGATTCCTACCTTGAAGCAATATGATGCACTTATATTCCCTTCACATTATGATGGAGAAGGTTGTCCTGGTATCTTGGTAGAGGCTCTTTCAGCTTCATTACCAATTATTGCATCTGATTGGAAGTATAATAATGAGTTTGTAACGAATGGTGACAACGGATTCCTTTGTAGTACATTTGATCCAAATGAGTATGTAGAAGCAATAAAAGTATTATTGCTTAATAAAACCATATTAAAGAGAATGTCAGAGAAAGCATATGAAAAAAGTGGAGAGTTTTCTGTTAGCAAGGCGAGAGTGTTGTTGAATCAATATGTGGCAAAAAACAAGTCTTGAGGTGTCTTTTTTAGAATCAAACATATAAAGACAAATTTAAGACACAAGCAAAGCGATTTTATAAATATACGTTTTGAAGAAAACAAAAGAATGGTATATCCGTCCGCACAAGTGGTCGCATGGAGCGATATGGTGCGATACCATCGGGCGGAACAAGATAAAATTATAACAACTCAATATATAGGCACTTGCAAAAGGGCTTATGTAAGTTAAGTACTAAAGATTTTAAAAATGAATTTAGAATTTAGTCAAATTATGGTATAACCTCCACTGGCATTAGCTGGTGGAGGGCTAAAACTCATATGCGTATCGGAAATATGAGGGGTACAGAATACTTACAATACAAATGAAATTTTACAGAAATGATTATAGATTCAAAATTATTAGCATCTATGGCACCAAAAATAACAGATGCTGTCATAAACTTACTTAATGGTATTGCTGACGATATAAAGCAAGCTTTAAAAGATGATATTAATTCGTATGTAGGAAATTTTGTCGATAAATATTCTAAAATAAAGACATTTCTTTTTAGTGAAGAACGTCATAATTTTTATGATGTCTACTTTCCTCTTTCTTTAAAGGGAAGAAATAAAGAGATGCAAGTCCCCGATAATCCAGATAAGTTATTTGCAGTGCATAACTTCATAACACTTCTTGGGCATGCTGGATGTGGTAAAACGATGATTCTTCGACATTTGTTTCTATCAGCGTGCATCAAGTCAAGTAAGATACCATTGGTTATTGAGTTAAGGAAATTAAAAGGTTTTAATGGAAGCTTTATAGACTTTGTTGCAAATAAGGTTTTTAATTTCAAATTGTCTCAAAACGAGAATATATTCAATAGAATGTTGAAGACAGGAAATTTCCTTTTTTTACTAGATGGTTATGATGAGATAGCTATTGAGCAAAAAGACAAGCTTACTCATGATTTGGAAAATTTCTTTGATAGTTATCCTAACAACTACTTTTTGTTGACTTCACGCCCTGGAGCAGGTGCTGAAACGTTTGAGAGATTTGATAATTATCATGTATGTATACTTTCCGATTCTCAGGTTCTTGATTTCATAGATAAACAATTAGTAAATGGTTGTGAGGAAGATTTAGAATTAGCATCAAAGATAAAGGCTTTGTTGTCTGAATCTAAAAACAATCCATTTATGAAGTATATGAGTAGTCCGTTGCTTTTATCAATGTTCATATTAACTTATAATGAGCATCCTGAATTACCAAAGCATATAAGTAGTTTTTACTATAATGTTTTCGATACATTGCACTCAAAACATGATGCAAAAAGTAAAGCTGGTGGTTATCAGCATGAGAAAAAGTCAAAATTAAGTCAAGACGAAATAAGACTATTATTAGAAGCATTTTGTTTTGTATCATATATGCAATCTACTTATGAATTTTCACCTGAATATCTTCATGCAATTTTGCCGAAAATCATAGAACGATTAAAAGTAGCCAGTAAAGTTAATGATGTAATATATGATCTTAGTGTTGCCATTTCTATATTGGTTCAAGATGGAACTTCTTATGTATTTCCTCATCGTTCTCTTCAAGAATATTTTGCAGCATCATACATAGCTCATTCAAGAGAAGAAATAAAAAAAACAATATATACAAAAAAGTTGATAAAAACAGGAAGGTATGAACGCATTACATTTTGGAGATTATGTGAAGAATTAGATTCAAGTTGTTTTCTTCAATATTTCATAATTCCAAGTTTAGAGATTTTTCTTGAAGAGTTAACAAAGATGAATGATAGGAGTTTATCTTTATCTGCTAATATATTTTTTAATTATTTGGAACAGACAACTACACATGTTGCAAAAAGTGACGAAAAATATTTTCTTTTTAGAACGGGAAATTTTTATGAGACTATAACTCGATATGTACATATACCGAATTTAATAAATAAAAAGTTGTCTGTTGTTATTCATAACGAAGTGGAAAAAGTAGCACCTTTATTTATTAATAATAAAAGGACTTGTTTTGATAGTAAAGATAAATCTAAAGATATTTTGGTATTTTATGAAGATATCGGGATTTATAATGTAGCGGAAGAATACAAAAATTCTTTGGAGACAAAAATAAAAGAAATAAAGGAACTTTTAGCATCTATGCGAGATGATTCAGACGCTTTAATCGATTTAATTTGAACGTATATAATTTATTATGCAAGACTACGGATTAGTATCTATAATCACTCCCACTTGGGCGTGTGCTGCTTTTATAGCAGAAACAATCAAAAGTATACAGGCACAGACTTACCAGAACTGGGAGCTTCTTATTCAAGACGACTGTTCTAAGGACAATACGTTGGAGGTTGTAAAGCCGTTTATGGAAGCAGACAAGCGTATTAAGTATGAATGCAATCCTAAGAACTCTGGGGCTGCAATAACCCGAAACAATGCTTTGCGTAGGGCAAAGGGCAAGTGGATTGCCTTCCTTGACTCGGATGACTTATGGAGTGAGGATAAATTGGAGAAGCAACTGACGTTTATGGTAAAGAATGGATACCATTTCTCGTATACTGGTTATGAGGAAATGGATGAAGACTCGAATATTACTGGTGTAAGACTTTCTGGTCCTAAGCATGTGACTAAGTTGGGTATGTTCAGCTTCTGTTGGCCAGGATGCTTGACGGTGATGTATGACAGAGAGCATGTTGGATTGTTGCAGATTGCTGACATCAAGAAGAATAACGATTATGCCATGTGGCTTAAGGTGATTAAAAAGGCCGACTGCTATCTGCTTGACGAATGTCTTGCAAGATACAGACGCGGCAGAAAGGGTAGCGTGTCTACTCATGGATATGGCACAATGATACGTTGGCATTACAAGCTATGGCATGAGGCTATGGGCATGAATGTTGTGGCAAGTCTGTTTTGGACGGGAATGAATTTAGTGTGTGGAGTGTATAAGAAACTGCACTATGTAAAGAACATTGCTGTGGATAATGGAAAACATTGAGGAGATTCTTTTTGAACTTGTTGCTGCAGGATTGGGGAAAAGGAATGATTGTGGCTTTTCGAAGGATGTAGATTGGCAAGATATATATAGAACTGCTATGATGCAGGGTGTTGCTGCTATCTGCTTGGATGGTCTACAAAGTCTACATCTTAATAATGTGATTCCTTATCCCGTTAAGATGCAATGGATAGCTTCTGCCATGAAGCAAGAACAGATGTATAACGCACAATGGCAGTCGGCTGCTTCTTTGGCTAAGCAATGGCATGATGCTGGGTTGGATACTTATGTGATGAAGGGTTTTGTTCTGGCTAATATGTATCCAAGACCAATGGTCAGATACTCATGTGACATGGATTGCTTTCTGATATGCGAACATGTATGGGGTGGGGAGAAAGGCAATGTTGTTGTAGAAAATCAGAGAATAGATGTTGACAGAAGCTACTATAAGAACTCGAAGTTTTGTTTTAATGGCCTGACTGTTGAGAATCATCAGTATCTGTTGCCTATTAAGGGTTCTAAAAAGGCTAAGCGTTTTGAGAAATGGTTACGGAAGCAGATGGAGACTAAGGTGGATGAATATATTGGTGACTCTTTTCTGCAGGTGCCATCGGATATGTTTAATGCTGTATATATACTGGCTCATGCTCAGGAGCATTTCTTTGAGGATGGTATTGTGTTGAAACATATTTGCGACTGGGCTATGGTGTTGAAGACTTATGCCAATAAGGTGGACTGGGATGAATGGAAGCATGTGTGCAAGGAATACGGTATGTTGTCGTTTGGATATGCTATGAGTAGATTGGCTTATAGGGTATGTTGCGTAAATGTTCCGTTTGACTGCCCTAAGGATGATGAGGCGGACAGACGTTTATTAGATGATACACTTTATAGAAAGGTTTGTAATAATGGCAAACGTTCAAAAATACAAGTGAGGATAAACTTGGTGATGAATATGTTTCGTAATAGTTGGAAATACCGTATGTTCTCGGACACTAACTTCCTGATGTTTTGCGGAAGACGTGTGTGGGGGTATTTGTTTGATAAGGATTTATGAATTTTGAATTATGAGTTTTGAATGTTGAATGGTTGCGCAATGCGCAATGTTGAGTTTTGTAATCGGCTGTGCCGCTTGCCAGAGCAAGAATTGTCGGCAAAGCCGATGTTGAATTGTTCAATGTTGAATTGTTACGGCTTAAGTCATATAAATCTCGCAAATAATATATATCTTTGCAGATAATACTTGATTATTTACGATATAGCAATTATATGAAAAACTATTCATACATAATATCTCTTTCTGATGAACTCATTTCGGCAGTAAATGCTCGTGATGCTCTTACAATGCAGCAAAAAATGGACGAATTGGAAGCTGCATATAAGAAAGAATTTGGCAATCGGCTAGATTGCTTTGAGGCTTTTTATGCCTTTGTGAAAATGCAATTGGCTGCTATGCGATATTTTGCATATAACAATATGTTTGAGTATGTACACTCTCGATATAAGGAGGTGGCTGAACGGATGGTAGGTTTTCTGGACGCTGAAAGGTTTATTTATGGACATAAACGATGAATTGTCTCTTCGTGAACTTTTGGATGATAACATGCTTGATACTGCAAAGGATATTGCTGAAAGTGATACAGATTTAGGAGAATGGCAGTATGCTATATTTCGTGCAGAAGGGCTAAAAGAAGGCGACAAGGGTATATTGGGCTATAGAAAAGAGTCTTCTCCGTATGTTGTGGCTTATAATGACTTGGTGATGGTTTTCTTTCATAACGTACCTACGGATGCTGAATTGTCAATCGGTCCGATTATTGTGAAACGTGACAATTTGAACGATTGGCACTCTCCTGAGAAATCGGTTGTTGTGGATAGGGCTTGGTTTTGGGATGTGAGAGATTGGTTTGTTGAGACTTCGTATGATTTTTATGATCCGATGCGTGAGAAGGCACTTATAACGCTTCGCGAAAAAGAACGCTCGGAAGGGAGGGTTTTTAGTGATAAAATGAAGGCTGATGCTGTAAAAATAGCGAAGATTGCTGGTGGACCTAAATCGACTATGTTTAAGTTGCATAAAATGGAACGTATATATGGGGCTTGGCTACGATTGAAGGAGGCGGAAGAGGCTGGTAATAGTTATGACCCACTAAAGGACGATGAGCTGTTTTTAAGACAGAAGGATTTTGATTTGTACTTTCAGGATTTGGCAAGAATGTCGAAGAATAATGAATATCATGATAAGGTTCCTAAATTTCCTTTTTATGCGGAGGCAAGAAAAGCTATTGCGGATGAAAGGGATTGGATGGTTTCGGATATTGATGATTGCTCGGACAAGGAATACGAACACGCAATGAAGGATTTTATTAGACAGCTAAATCCTAAGGAGCTAGACCGCTTGGTGAATGGCGTGCAGGAGCCTGTGATTAATCCCTATAAGGGTATTGGACGAAATGACCCATGTCCGTGTGGCAGTGGTTTGAAGTTTAAGAAGTGCTGTGGAAAGAACTCGTAGTTTGTGTATAACAATGACTTTTTAAACGAGTGAAACAGGCTTTTACGAGGTTGAAGTGCTTCCATGATAAAAAAATCATGCCCCGCAACAAAATCAAAATAATTCGCTCTGTCACTGTATCAATATCCTTTATCTGTTTAATTTAGAAATATATAGTTCATAGATAATGCAATATTGAATTGAATTCGTTATCTTTGCAGAAGATTGGCTGCACCTCAGCAATTCAAGCACACTTGATTGCATTCGGTTTGCACAATCTTTGCAGAAGATTGGCTGCACCTCAGCAATTCAAGTACACTTGATTGCATTCGGTTTGCACAATCTTTGCATAAGATTGGCTGCACCTCGGCAAAACATTCAAGCAAGCTTGATATTCTGCTCTCGGTTTGCACTATCTTTGCATTGACAGACCATAAGGTTTGTGATAATATCAATAACATCAGTTAAAACAATAAGTGATATGACCACTCTCAAAATACAAAACGTCGGACCATTACTGTCGGCATATGTCGAATTCAAGAAATGCACTTTGTTTATTGGAGAACAAGGTGCAGGTAAAAGTACAATCGCAAAGTTGTATTCTCTGTTCACATGGCTTGAAAAGGGATTGTTAAGACATACGATTTCTGAAGATTCGGTGATAAAATATAATCGATTTAAAAACAAGTACGCTGCATATCATAATCTGAAATCATATTTCTCAGAACAATCATACATCCTATATACTGGTGAGCAGTATGTCTTCGAATACGAAAATGAACACCTGGACATTAGGCGAAATGATTCAAATGGTGAGTTGAATTCTGCTAAGGTGATGTACGTTCCAGCAGAGCGTAACTTGCTGAGCGTAGTGGAGAGTGGCAAATTGCAAAGTGGATTGTCTGAATCAATGCAAACCTTGATGGAGGAACTGAACAATGCCAAAGCTTATTATGCAAAGGGCGTGGATTTGCCTATAGGAGGTATGAACTTCACATACGACAGACTAAACAAGGTGAGCTGGATAAATGGAAAGAATGCAAATGGTAGGGAGTTTAAAATTGCATTGAAGGAAGCTTCAAGTGGTTATCAGTCGTTGATGCCTATGACGCTTGTTTGTCATTATTTATCAGATCTTGTTCTGAATAGTGGAGCTGAGACTATGGACTATAAAGAACAGCAACGCTTGCAACAGGAAGTGGATAAGATAATGGAGGATAATAAAATCTCCGATACTGTAAAAAATGCTATGCTTCGAAATATATCTGCAAGGTATAGATATACTGAGAATGTGAATGTGGTGGAGGAGATGGAGCAAAACCTATACCCGGAATCACAAAAGCGTGTATTGTTTGACCTACTTAGCATTAACAATAGATTGGAACGCAACAAATTGGTGTTGACAACGCATAGCCCGTATTTGGTGAACTACGTGACCCTTGTTGTGAAAGCCGCTATGATAGAGCTGCAGATTCCTGCAGATGCCGTTGAACTGAAAGATTCATTATATGGTATAGTTCCAGCAGAGTCAATAATGAATGCTTCTGATTTGGCTATATATGAATTGAGAGATGGCGAAGCAAGGTTATTGGAAAATTATGATGGTATTCCTTCGGATTCGAACTATCTAAATCAACAGATGGCTGAGACAAACTATTTGTTTGACCAACTGCTTGACATCGAAGAACAAATACAGGAGGCATAAATATGGAGGATGTCGTAGATTTCTTTATTCCTAAGTGCCAAATGCTTGGAATAACGGCGGAAATGTTTGGTATTTGTGATGATGATGACAAGGCAGAGAAGACTCCTGCATATGTCAGTCTTGAGAACGAAGAGAAATGGGGTGCTATTATAAAAAACCATAGTGGAAAACCATTGAATTTTACAGCGGTGGACAATTGTGTTGTTGTTCGGAGAGATAATGATGATATGGAAAACCGTTGTGATGCGATGTTATCAAATGCAGATAATTTGGTGTTTGTAGAGTTAAAGAACGAACGCCAAAAATGGTTCCCACATGCTGTCGAACAATTGCAGAAGACAATAGATGTTTTCAAGCAATATAACGATGTTAGTATGTATAAAAGGAAACGTGCATACGCATGTAATGTCAGGCACCCGAATTTTGCTTATAGTAACAAGGAACTGAAACAAAAGTTTTACCAAACAAATGGTTTCAGATTATATGACGAAATGACAATAGAGTTCAGATAGAGTCCTTTTCGCTGTAAGCAGATTGGATGAAACAATAATGAATCCCTATCCGAGTGGCGGCATTAGCGCAGAGCGATACTGCGGTGGGGAACTTCACATTATTTTTTTATTTATGATTTTCAAAAGACTCTTTGACATTATTGCGTCCTTTTGTGGACTGCTTTTGATTTGGTGGATATTCCCCATAGTAGCGTTTTTAATCCATAAGAAGATGCCGGGTGGTCCGGCTTTCTTCTGTCAGAAGAGAGTGGGAAAGGATGGCAAGTTGTTTACTTGTCATAAGTTCCGTTCGATGACGGTGAAGCATTCTGGCTCTTCTGTTTCGGTGGCGGGTGATAGTAGAATTACTCCGTTTGGTGCTAAGCTGAGACATTATAAGATTGATGAGTTGCCTGAGCTGTGGGATGTATTGATAGGTAACATGTCTTTTGTGGGTCCGCGTCCTGATGTGCCTGGTTATGCTGATAAGCTGCAAGGTGATGATAGGGATGTTTTGAAACTGCGTCCTGGCATTACTGGTCCTGCTACTCTTAAGTATAGACTGGAGGACGAAATGATTTCAGACTTTATGAAGGACTTTAGAAACATGAATTACCATGAATTGACCACGAATTATCCGCAAATTAAAATATCGGATAAGGAATATGCTGACCTGATAGTGAAGAGTGATCAGGAAGTTGCTGTGTGGTATAACGATAACGTGATTTATCCTGATAAAGTGCGCCTGAACTGTCATTACTATCGCCACTACTCGTTCTGGAAGGATATTGAAATGATATTCGCAACGGTACTTGGGTTTAAGGTGAAGTTTGCGGGGGAAGAAGTATAGGGAATGTTGAGTTTTGAATTTTGAATTTTGAATTGTTCGCTGCTTCGCATGCGATTTGGAATTGAACATTTTTGAATTGTTATGGAACGCGAATTGCTAATAATAAATTTTGTAATCGGCTGTGCCGCTTGCCAGAGCAAGAATTTTGAATTGTGCGCTGCTACGCATGCGATGAAGAGTTGTTCAATTTTGAATTGATCGTCTTTGCCTTTGAACACGAATTTCCAGAGATTATCCGTTAATTTTACCACGAATTGAATTTATGAGTAATTCATTACAAAAAGAGCATCATGTGAATTTTGAATTATTCGCTGTTCCGCCTGCAATAGTGAATAGAACAATAATGTATTATTGACTTAAATATTTGCAAGTATCAGGGAAATGATGTAAATTTGCGAGATACATATCTCCTCTAATGGAGTATGGGTAGATTATGGCAATACTCTCAATAAAGAAAATGGAATATTTTATGGTGTTCGTAAGAATGTTCGCTGAACATTTTGGATTGAACGAGAAACAAGCATTTAATTATTTGGATCGTCACAAAGGTTTAGCTTTTGTGAGAGACCATTATGATGTTATCCATACTCTGGATTTTGACTATGCTATTCAAGACGTGCAGGAAGTTTGCCAAATGAATGGAGGACGGTTGTGATGAGATTATACCATGGCTCAGACATGGAGATTGTGGCAGTGGATCTGTCATGCTCACTGGTAAACAAGGATTTTGGAAAAGGGTTCTATTTGAGCGATGATGCAAAACAAGCATGGAATTTTGCTCGATATAAAGCTGATAAACCACGGTCTATATCCAAAACAGCTGTGGTTACAGAGTTTATTTTTGATGAAATTCATTTAGTTGATGGCTCGTTACGTGTTTGTCGTTTTGATGGATATAGTCTGAATTGGGTGAAGTTTATTAAGGCAAATAGACAATCACGTAATCAAGATTATGACATCGTGATAGGTCCCATAGCTAATGATGATGTTCGTACTCAATTTGTAAAGCATATGTTAGGGGAAATAACAGAGTCGGAATTAATGGAAAGTCTGAAGTGGAAGAGATGTACGTATCAATATTGTTTTATCTCGGACGAGGCAGTCTCGTTCCTTAATATTGTAGGAAAATTATGATAATGAATAAGAACCAATTAGGACGTGAGTTATTGCGAAAGTTAGTAGATGAGACCAATGTCGATATGCAGGTGGCTATGCGTTTCTTTTACAACTCTGACTATTATCTAACTATTCCGGATGGACAGTTTGAATGTGATATAGATAAGGCATATGCAGAGTTGAAAAGAGAATTTGAGTGTGGCTGATACTTGAGATTTAAGGTAAAGCAGGTATGATTGAATAGGCTTGCGCCTGTGGAGCGAAACCACTACCTGCTACTGCAATTAGGAATTAGGAATTTTGAGTTAGGAGTTTCTATGAGTTAGGAGTTTCTATGAATTATGAATTTTGAATTAGGAGTTAGGAATTGTTCTCGGCTTCGCCTGCGATTTGGAATTGAACATTTTTGAATTATGTGCTGTGCACAATGTTGAGTTTTGAATGTTGAATGTTGAGTTGTGCGCAAGCGCATTTTGAATTGTTCAATGTTGAGTTTCTATTTATTGTTATTATAGAATTTTTAAAGTGATTATTGTGACTATTCTCGTTTTTGATAATTTTAAGATAGTTTCATGGACAAAAAGATTGCCTGTTCAAATATTATAATTATTTTTGCAATGAGATAGTATATTTTTTGAAACAATCTTTAATAAGATAATTATGGAACAGATATTGGTAACAATAGACGAGACCCAGTCTTTGGCAAGTGTGCGCAATGCAATTAAAATGTTGCGTGGCGTGGTGTCAACTTCTATCATAAAGAATGTATAAGCAGTATATTATGGACGATACAAGAATGATTTCCGCAAGGTATTTTGAAGAAGAAATCTTTACTATTATAACATATTTGGTAGCTTGTGATGAACCTATCGATACTGAACATAGAATTGGTAAAGGAGGACTGATGGCAGATATATACTTTGAAAAAGGTTGCAAGAAACTTGATTTGCCATCTAAATCACTGATAGAGATAAAATATATATTACGGCATGATACGTTATCAAAAATTGCGTACGTGTATAAAGAAGCAATAGATTCTGGTAAATACAATAAGCTTCTTATTATATGTAAAGAGAGTTTGTTAGATATAGATTATATCAACAAATTTGCTTTGCAAGGGAGAATGGAAATATGGACATTTGAAGAGCTTAAGAAAAAGATACATTTAAAAGATGAAACTCACAAAAATGCGGGTGCCCCAGAATCTAATGTTCATGTACCATCTATTGATATAATTGATAAAGCAAGAAATATTGTTTCTTCAAATAAGATAACGTTGTTTTTAGGTGCAGGTGTTTCCATGGATGCCAATCTACCAAGTTGGAATAAGTTATTGGAAGCATTATTGGTACAAAGCAACAATATGCCTTTCGAATATATTAACGAAGCGAATACAGATGCTATTGCAGATTCTCTTGCCAATTCATCGATAGTAACAGGTCGTTATATAATAAATGGATTTCGTGATGCAATAAAAAAAACGAAGAAAATCTTTCAGAAAGAGTTATAGATGATAGAACACAACAAACGGTAACCAATAGAATACGTGATGCTCTTTATCGTAAAATAAAAGGTGCAAGTGACTCTGAATTAGTAAAAACGATAGTGTCTATTGCTAAGGAAGAGAAAGTTAAACAAATAATTACTTACAACTATGATGATTTGATTGAGTATGAACTTAACAACACTAAAGAGTTTATGTCAATCTATGATGAAGCTATAGGTCATAATGATGGTTTTAAACCAATATTTCATGTTCACGGATATATACCACGGAATGAAACACTTCCGGGAACTCCAATATTGAGTGAAAAAGAATATCATAAACTTTATAGCCGTATGCACCATTGGGCAAATGTCGTACAACTAAATGCCTTGTATACAACTACGTGTTTCTTTATTGGTTTTTCTATGACAGACCCTAATCAAAGAAGGCTGTTGGATTTGGCAAGAAATGTGGATTTAGCATCGATAGATGCAGGAAAAGCAAATCATTATATCTTCATGCGTCGCCAAAATCTAAAAGGTGAAGCGGTAAAAACTGTAAATGACGAACATTGTAGAGAAATTGAAAATATGATGTTTGAACTGGGATTAAACGTTATTTGGTTTGATAAGTACGAGAACCTTCCTAAGTGTTTGTCATATATCTTTGGAAAAACTGCAGATAAACCTAAAATGATATTCAATATACAATAGAAAAAGAAAGGGGAGATTCGCAGGAAATGCTCGAAATAAAAAAGTGTGTTCAGTTCGTTGCTGATTGAAGAAACAATATGTGGCATGATATTCTATGAGTTATAATTAAGAATGTTTTAATATGGATAATAATAATTATTATATAGAATTACTTAATAGTATCATTGCAATAGCAAAGCAATTTATAGTTGAAAGATTCTCTCTTATTGACTATAATAAAGATTTGTATAAGTTCATGGTGGAGGAAAGTAAAGACGGTGAACCAATGCTTGTGATATTCTACAATTCTAAAGTGTATTTGACAATAAAGCCTCTTTGTAGATATATGGTAGTGGATGGTGAAAGACGTGTTAGGGGATGCTTTTGGGTAAAATTTCGAAATGATTCTGATTGGTATAAAATGGATGAATACAAATCACGCCTTGTATATGTAGATGAAAAAATGAATTGGGAAATTCAGAATAAAAATTATAGCACAGATGAATTTATGAATACTTTTTTGCCTGTTGGTAAAAAGCAAGAATGTAGGATTATACAAGACGATTTAAAAAACTTAGGAATTTCTATTGATAAAGTGCCTTTTGATACTATGAATCAGAGGTATATTTTGGATATAGATCTTCTGAAATATCTCAATGTTAAGGTAGATACTAAGGAAGAAAAATTATACTTGTGCAAGTATATGAGCTTGGATACATTTATGTGTATTGCAGAAACTCAAAAAATAAGGTTAAACTCAATAGTATCTATGAATGATACTTCTGAAAGTTTTTTCTTGGGAGACTATTTATGTAATGCGTATGACGATATAAGAAGAAAAAATACAGATGTTGAGTATTATAACCAATTTCCTGAAGCATTGAGATATTGCAAGGTTATAGAATGTAAGAAAAATCTAATAATGTGTTTGACCAGTCGTATAGATGATGCTATGATGTGGAGATTATATGGTGATAATGGTAGGGGAATATGTATGTGCTTTTCTGTGCCATACAATATCGTAAGACCTATTACATATTTATCTGAAAAGAATGAAAAACTAAAGGAACTGAAAACTATAGCGTCTAAATGGGCGGGACAGGGTATAAATGTCATGTTCACAGATATTGATAAATATATGTTTTTCATTAAGAGCATTCAGTTCGAATACGAGCATGAGTATAGGCTTATGAAAGAATGTGAAGAGAAAGATCTGGAAACAACAAAATATGGTGATCTCATTAGTTTTTATAAAGACTATGTTTTTTCTGATTTAGAAATAAAGCCTGAAACATTGTATATTGGTAGTAACTTGCCTCAGAGAGATGTTAATTATCCATTAATTGTTGATATAGCTAATAGAAAGCTGAATATTCATATTATAAACAATAGTAGTGTGGATCAGTTACGGGTGTAATCGTAATTCTACATTCAAGAGATAAAATGTGTAATTCAAAGAGAATTTGAATGTGATTATTATTAAAAATGACAAAATATATAAAACATGCATAAAGACTCATTCGATTTCGTTTACAACGCCGAAGGTGATTATTACGATCTGGTTGTAGATAAGAAAATTCAGAAAGTTGTAGATGAACTGAAGGCATTGCCTCATGACGTGCTAATCCGATATCTTACATATTGGTCGGATGCCGTAGACAGCCGTAAATATGTAGTGGAGAGTGACCTTCCGCATGAAGAATGGTACACGGACTGTTGCGACTATGCAGCCAGTGGGACAGATGAAGAACGATATATAACATGCCAAGTGTATGGCAGAGACTCTTGGACATATTTCTGACACTCGTTATGAAAGACAAGCGTACAGAGCAACGATACAGTAATGCTATGATTTGGCATATTAACTCTATCAATATGCTGTATGGACAAATCTTTCAGTCATCATTTACCAGTTTTGAGGATTTCCTATATGGCGATGCTACGGAAGACACGTTTGCGATTGGGTACAACTGCTTGGTGGAGAAGGATACTGAATACTCCCAAGATTAATTCGTGGAAACTCGTTTTTAAAAAATGACGTAGTATGAAAGGGAATGTGACGTTAGAGGAAAAACAGAAGGCTTATGTTAAGGATAGTTTGATAAGGGCAATAAGAGAAATGAAGGTTGCAAAGATTGAGGGTAGAAAACTTCAAAGTGTTGACGACTTTATTAATGAAATGAGAGGCGTGTGATATTATAGCCTTAAGGCTTATCGAGACATAAAGAATTCTTTGGATAGTGCAGAAAAAGGAGAATGTAAAAAAGCTATAGAGATAGCGAGAGTAATTTTGCCATCGACTTAAAAAAACATAAGACAACGCCAAAGGATAAGCTTTATACCCTTCTTCCTGGATTTTGGGAAGATGATGAATAATAAAATGAATTTATAATTTAGTCAATCTTCTATTTCTGTTTTCTTGCATATACATCAGCAGCTTCATGCTTCAATATAGAACATTCTTTGGGTACAGATGTATCTGAAGAGGTGTTGAAAAATCTATAGTGAGACAAGTATAAAGAAAAAGAGTGTGCCTTTTGGGGTACACTCTTGCTATTAAAATTCGCTATCTAAAATCTCCATCATTTGTGCAGCCGTAATGACTTGTGGGGTTCTTGGGAAATGCTTAAGGTTGCCAGTGACAAGGAATGAGTCTTCTTTGCTAAGCGTTACTTCATAGAATGGACGGTCTTTTTCGTCAGGCATATCTCCTAAAAAAGGAATGCGTTCAGAATGTACACCAAATGTCTTAATATAATTAAGAATGGCATCTATTTGTTCTTCTTTTATTCTGAATTTTGGCCTGCGCAAGACTTCATAGTATTCTGTAATTATTTCTTCGTTGTAGACAGGTATTATCCTGTTATGAAACATGCTGGCAACTACCTTAACTGTAGCAGCTAAAGGGTTCTTGCTTATTCTTGCCGATACAAGAATGTTTGTATCAATAACTGCATATACCATTGCGCTCATTTTTTAATTTTCGTACTTCTTTTATTTCAGCATTGATTTCATCCAATGTCATTTCCGGACCTTCTTGCGCCTCTGCTTCTTTGCGTAGTTCGCTAAAGACATTCAAGGCATTTTCCCTAATGTCATTGTTTGATTCTGCTGATATTGTGAAAGGAATTTTGCGACAACGATTAACGGTACGAACAAAGATGTTGATGGCTGTGTTTGCACTCATGCCAAATTGAGCGCATAATTCATCGAAAATTGCTTTCTGTTGGTTGTCTATACGGACTGTCATAGATGTCTGTGCCATAGTGAGTACTTTTTAAAGTTAAACAATTCTTTATTATTATGATGCAAATATACATCATAATGACGTAAATACCAATTTTTTAAATATATAAATTTTTAATTATGGAAAGAAAAACGATTTATCTGTGTCTTGCTCATATGAGTGAGGCAGGTTTGGAACAGAAATACGTGAAGGAGGCTTTCGACACCAATTGGGTGGTGCCGATGGGTCCAAACGTAAATGCTTTCGAGAAAGATTTAGAGGCTTTTGTAAATAGCAAGAGTGATGGATCTGAGGAACTTGACAGAAAGGTGGTTTGCTTGAGCGCTGGTACTGCTGCTGTTCACTTGGCTTTGATTGGCTGTGGTGTTAAGGCTGGTGACGAGGTGCTGGTGCAGAGCTTTACGTTCTGTGCTTCGAGTCATCCTATCACTTATCTTGGTGCAAAGCCTGTGTTTGTAGGCTCGGAGGGTGAGACATGGAACATGGATCCTGTTTTGCTGGAAAAGGCTATCATTGACCGTAAAGAGAAGACGGGCAAGTTGCCTAAGGCTATTGTGCCTGTAGCTCTGTATGGTATGCCTTACCGCATTGACGAGATTATGGCTATTGCCGACAAGTATGGTATTCCAGTTGTGGAGGATGCTGCTGAGGGTATGGGCTCGCGCTTTGATGGACAGGTGTTGGGTACATTCGGCAAGTATGGTGTGCTGTCGTTTAATGGCAACAAGATGATTACTACTTCTGGTGGTGGTGCTTTGATTTGCCGTAATGCTGAGGATGCCAATGAGGTGATGTGGTATGCTACACAGGCTCGCGACGCTTATCCTTATTATCAGCATACTGCCATTGGCTACAACTATCGTATGTCGAACGTGTGTGCTGGTATTGGTCGCGGTCAGATGACTGTGCTTAACGACCATATTGCTCACCACAAGCATGTGCAGAAGCTCTATGAGGAACTGTTGAAGGATGTTCCTGGAGTACATATTCATAAGCAGCCTGAGGACAAGCGTTATGATGCCAACTTCTGGCTTTGCGCTGCCACTTTGGATGCAGATGTGAAGATTCAAGGACAGGAGAACGCTTACAAGGAAGTGATTAAGACTGCCGTAGGTGGTGCAGCAGGTGTGATACATGCTGTTGACTCGGCTACAACCGACTGTCAGCCGAATGAGAATGTTGAGGCATTGCGTGTGTTCATGCTGGGCAAGAAGATAGAGTGTCGCCCTGTATGGAAGCCTATGCACAAACAACCCGTGTATGAGGGTGCTCCTGTATATACCAATGGGGTAGAGGAGGAACTGTTTAAGGTAGGCTTCTGTCTGCCTGCTGGTCCGTATGTTACGGATGATGACGTGAAGTATATCGTAGAAAGCATCAAAGAAGCGATTGTAAGATAAGCAATTGGTTGATGAGCGATTAATGGACGTAATGTGCTGGCTGCATATATGTCTGTTAATTGCTCATCCGTATAAAAACTATACGCATAATGGAAACTTTATAGAAGCAATTTGGAATTTGCTCTCATCGAATGCCATCACGACTCGGCAAACTTTAAACAAGTTTGGTTGGCTCTCACTGCTTTGGCAAGCGTCTCTACGAGTTTAGCGCAACATTCGCAGTTATATAAGGTGTAAAAATGATTCTGATAGGTATAAACAAAATGAAATCAAACCATACGTTAAGTTTTTAATGTTATATCAGCAATAAAAATTTGTTTACTTCAACATATATATTTATCTTTGCATAAAACTTGAAATATATGCAGACAATAGAAATACGAAAGATAGGACCTTTGGTGGAAACGGGAATTGTACCCGTTTCTCAGGTCATGCTTTTAATAGGTGAGCAGAGTACTGGTAAAAGTACATTCATGAAGATTTTGTGTTTTTGTTGTTGGCTTGAAAAACAAGTCATGATAGGCGGTGACAGTATTGTTTCGAAATATACCCATTATTATCGTTTTTGGAATGAACTAAAGAAATTCCATCATTTTAATGACGAATTTCTTTCTGATAGCAGTTATATTAAATACGATGGTTCTGCTATACAGATAGAAATGCGAGGTAAAAAGCGAAACGCAAAGATTGTTAGAAAACCTAATTTTGCAGAAATAAGACATAATCTGAAAATAAGTTTCTTGCCTTCAGAAAGGAACTTGTTGTCATCTATCCAGAATATAGAAAACTTATACAGGTCGAAAGATGTTGACATGTTATTCAATTATATTTTGGAATGGGGAGAGGCCAGATCACAGTTTAATGTAGTTCATCCGCTTGATTTGGTCTTTGTTGAAAAGATGAAGTATCATTATGATGCAAAAAATGGTGACATTTTGACTTTGGCTGATGGACATTCAAAGATAAAGCCATATTATGCTTCGAGTGGTGTACAGTCTGCTTTACCGATACAGGTGCTTGCTACCTACCTTGCAAGGGAAGTGGGTACTTCTGCAAAAATAAGTCCTGTTGAATATTTAAAGCAGTTGGATTTAACAGATTCCAAGATTGACATAAAAGTGCTGACATCGGTACTAAGTGAAATGCTTAAAAATGGAGGTGTCTCAAAAAACGAAAAATTATCAGACATTTCTCCTTCTTTTGACACGGTTTTCAAAAACTTGCAGAATCGTTCGTCGTATAGGTCTTTTCATATGTTCATAGAAGAGTTGGAACAGAATCTGTTTCCTAAAGCTCAGTTCGAACTTGTAAAGATGCTAGTTGGACTATTGAAACAAATGAATAAAAAAGATACAGGATATAAAAGCTCTGTGTTTTTAACAACCCATAGTCCATATGTATTAACAGCATTGAATGTTATGATGTTGGTATCTGCGGCATACGAACTTTCATCTGATAAAGTAAGCGACTTGGGGCTTGAGGATTATGTTCTTCCAAAAGGTGCTTACTCGGCATATTGTATAAAGGATGGACGCTTTGAAAGTATTGTCGACGAAGAATATGGTTTTATAAAAGGGGATTTCCTGGATTCCGTTTCGGAACTGGTAGACAATTATACGTTTGAACTAAACTCAATCATATATGGAAACGCTGAAGAATAAGTTGGATGCTTTTGATGGTCAACCAGAACAAGGTTGGAACAAAAGGAAGAGTATCTCAGTTGGTGAGCGTGGACAAGTATATAGAGCGAATTTTTCGCAAGAATACTTGTCTGCCGTATATGCAATAGATGGTGGTATTATTAAGGATGATAATATTGTCAAGTGCGACAAGTTAGTCTTGCTTGATTTAGATAATCAAATGTTATTTGAATTGTTTGTTGAATTGAAAGGCGGAAACATACAACATGCTATAGAACAAGTAGAAGCTACATTGAATAATCCTTTGTTTAAGGATTCGGCTGTCAAAATTAGACAGGCAAGAATTATAGGACGCAAGATACCAAGTAATACGGGAAATTCAATAACTGAAAAAGCGAAGAAAAAGTTTATGTCAAGATATAACTGCAGATTGGAGTTTAAGACTGGACCTGCTGTTGAGAATATCAAAATATAAACGATGCGTTTAGCAATAAATACAATTTTTTATCCTCATCCGAGTGGCGGCATAGTGCAGAGCGATACTGTAATGGGGTTCTAATCTTTTATTTTTTTTATTTATTATATAGACACTTGCATAGGTGTCTATAAAGTTGGTGTTCCATTTCTCCAACTATGTTTCTGAATTCAAAAAGAAACACGCAGATAGGCAGTACAATATCTATGTGCATGATATGGATGTTGATATGGAGAAATTCAAAGAAGACTATGAGAATTATGATTATCTCCAAAAGCATCTAATCGCAGAAGTCTATTTCGATACTGATGAAGTTTTGTTCAATAGTGAATACCGAAAAATATAGTAAAAAATTGGAGAGCCTTTACTCTGACTCTCCAATACATCTAATGAGCAATATTTATTAAGTTACATCCCAATGCGGCTTGAATGCGAGCAATGGTTTGTGTGGTGAAGTTGTGGCGACCAGTGAGCCATTTGGAAATCTCAGAGTCTCGCTTATGGAGCATTCTGGCAAAGTCTTTTTGGCTGAGCCCCTTTTCTTTCAGAATCTCACTCAGTCGCTCTGCTATTCCAAACGACAAGTCAAACTCAGCTTTCTGTTCGGCTGGAATTGCTGCAAGGCAATCACGGAAAAGTTTTTTCTGTACCATAATTACTAAATTTCAAAGGTTGCACTTTCTATATCGGTTATCATATTCTTCTCAATGGTAATAACACCATTCTTTTGCGCAAAAATACATAAAGAAAGTAAAGACTGTTCACTTTTAAGTGAATATTTTGGATGGTTTAACAAGGGGAACATTGTATGAACACAAATACAGATTTTGATAAGATAGATAAGGTACTCTCGAAGAATGGTGGAGGCTTGTTTTGCACATGTTGGTGTGTGCAGATGAGGTGATCAAGGACGGCATCAAGAAAATGATTGCTGAGTATCCAGACAAATACTATGTGAAAAACTACTTGGGTAATGTGTTATAAATAGGTGTTTGAATGAAAGAAATCAAGCTATTTGATTACCAAGAGGATATGAAGGAACGGATAGAGAAGGCTTTTGAGTCTCATCAATCCGTTATGGTTCAGATGCCTACTGGAACAGGAAAAACGATACTTCTTGCAGAAGTAGTGAAAAGTGAAAAGTTAAAAGGGAAAAATCCAGATGGAGAGAAAAGTGAAAAGTTAAAAGGGAAAAATCCATGTGTGTGGATTGTGGTGCATCGGCGTGAATTGGTGGAACAGATAAAGGAAACACTTGCAAAGCAATTGGATTCTTCACTTTTCACTCTTCACTCTTCACTTATCAAAGTTTTCTCTATACAGTGGCTATCGAAGCATTATCATGAATTGGAGGAGAAACCTTCGCTCATCATAATTGATGAGGCTCATCATGCAGTGGTAAAGACATATAAGGAGGTGATGGATGCTTATCCTGAGGCAAAGAAGTTGGGACTGACTGCTACTCCGTGTAGACTGACAAAACGAGGGTTCACCGATTTGTTTGATGTGCTGCTGCAGTCGTGGTCGGTAAAGAAGTTTATTGCCGATGGGTGGCTATCGTTGTATGACTATATGTCCATAAGAGAGGATAGTGAGGACTGGCGCTTGGTGAACTCGCTGAAGAAACGTGGTGCCGACGGAGACTTCTCGCTGAGAGAGATGAGTGAGAAGCTGAATGTGCAGCCAAGCATCGAGAGGCTTTGTGATACGGTGATAAGATATGCAGCTAACAAGAAAGGCATCACTTACGCCATAGACATAGCTCATGCGGAGCATATAGCGGAAGCGTACAGACAGCATGGAATAAAAGCAGTGGCGATAAGCAGCAAGACATCGATTGAAGAAAGAAAGAAAATCATTGAAAGGTTTAAGAAAACAAGTGTAGGAGATCGTTATGGTAATTCTTGCTATGCCTCTTTGGAACAGACTAACGACATACAAGTGTTGGTGAATGTGGACTTGTTTGGTGAAGGCTTTGACTGTCCCGATGTAGAGTTCATTCAGTTGGCGAGACCCACACTGTCGTTGGCAAAATATCTGCAGCAAGTAGGACGTGGCATGCGTGTGTTTGAGGGCAAGAAGTATTGCTTGATATTAGACAATGTCGGACTGTACCGTTTGTTTGGTCTACCATCAGATGACAGAGACTGGCAAGCCATGTTTGAGGGACGTATCGCTGGTAAAGGTATTCTGACAGGGGAAGTGGAAGGACAGTATAACATAGCCTATTCTGTTTGTAACGAACAAGAGAGAATCACTTCGGACGCACGAACAGAGTTGATTACCGTGATGACACATGAGGGGCAACGTATGGACTTGGAGGAAGCATACGGCTACGAGATAGTTGGCAACAAGGAAGGGTTGTCGGGTGTTGTGGATAAGGACGGTAAGGAAGTGCTACCCTGTGAATATAATAAGGTAGAACTGAAACCATACGGAATAGCCAAGCTGTACTCTCGACGGAAGATAGACAGAGAACGTCCATGGATGGACTTGCGTAATGGAGTAAGATTCTTCAAGCGACCGAGAATAGAAAAGCATGGTTTTATGGAGTTCTCTACTACAGACGGACTGCGCCTCTATCCGAGAGTAAAGACACGTAAGATGGACGAGAACTGTTTTGTATTGCGGAATGCGTTGGGCAACGGGACCGACGAAGGGCTGCGGTTCCGCAATTTCTTTGTGCAGCCATCAGAGCCAGACAGACTATACATGTTTAAGGAGAAAATAGAAGATCTTTCGATTTGGGAAGACGAGCAAGGAGGTTTGGCTTGGCGCAAGGCTTGGGATACCATGTTGCATCCTATGACAGCTGAAGAATTAGCGGAAAGGAGAAACACATGGAAAGAAGAGGTCAAGCAATTTGAAGGGGAAAAGAAACAATATATAAGGTTTTTCAGACCAGAAATAAAAATAAACTACATCGAAGGCAAGACACAGTTGGCTGATTATAAAGAACCTGCCAATCTGAGAGTCAATTGCGTCACGAAGAATAATTACCAAGTATACTATAGAAGACATTGTATGGATAAATGGGAGTCATTAGGCAGTTATGCCAAGATATATCCTCAGGCATACGGTATAAGAGTAGTGCAAAGCAGAGAAGGCAAATACCTTGTACGCACCGAACTGTACAAACCAATGGAAATGCCAGAACAGACGTATGATTTTGCAGAGTTGCAGGACAACACCCTGCTTCATTTCACGGAGCAGGGCAAGGAATACTGGGTATATTTGGAGAATATGACATGCTTTACCCGAGAACCAGAATTTGTCACAATTGGTTTCATGGATTTCTTGAAGATTGGTGGAGTGTATATGAGATGTGGAAGAAATAATGGTGAAACTTACAGAAGAGCAGAGATAAGAATGTACGATGACATCTGCTTCTTGGGATTAAGAGAAGTGTTCGTCAAGACTGCATATAGACAACACCATTATTACATACAGCAACGGTCGTTGGACGGCAAACATTTTGTGCTGAGTGATAGTATGAAACCAAAAGAATCGTCAACATGGTTTGATATGTACTACGACGGGAAGAATACGCCGATAGTAGAAAGACGAAAGAAGGACTATGAGATATACGGAGTGAAGACAAGATAACGATAGATTTTCATTACGGCAGAATTGTGCTTGCCGTGGCTGTAGAGAACATAGGAGCGTCCACATCCCCATTCAATAGGATAGGGATGTGGACGGTTGTTATGCGTAGGGCAATATCTGTTTACTTATTCCTCGCCACGCAATACGGGCAGCGAGATGTGGTATTTGACGGCAAATATACGTATCAGCACGATGAGCACGAAGGCGATGATTACTGAGACTGTCATGTCGCATCCGCACTCTACCAGTCCCCAATAGGCGGCACCTCCAACGATGCTTGCCATGGCGTAAATCTCCTTCTTGAAGATTACTGGCACGTTGTTGAGGAGCACGTCGCGGATTACGCCGCCCGCCGAACCTGTGATTGTGCCCATGATGATGGCTACCCAGAAGGGATGTCCGCAATCTAACGTCTTCTGCAAGCCCGCTACCGTAAAGAGGGCAAGGCCTAAGGTGTCGAAGAAGAACCACGTGTTGTCCAGGCGCTTGAGCGAGTGGGCAAATATGATGACGAACATCTGGGCTATGAGCGTACAGATGAGGTAGATGGAGGAGGTCATCCAAAAGGGTGTTACGCCTAACATCATATCGCGAAGTGTTCCGCCACCAATAGCAACCGCAATGCCGCAGACGAATCCGCCAAACCAGTCGAAATGCTTGGCTGCTGCGTGACGAATGCCTGAGATGGCAAAGGCAAAGGTTCCGAGAAACTCAATAACATTGAGTAATGGCTCGTAGAGCTCTTGGTGCGACATCATATATTGTTCACTACGTTTACGGGTTTACCACTAAGGAATGTTCGGATGTTCTCTTCGGCAATGGCCATAAGGCGCGTGCGTGCCTCTTTTGACGCCCAAGCTACGTGGGGCGTTATGAAGGCATTAGGCTCGAGGAACAGAGGATTGTCGGCAGCTGGCGGCTCCTGGCACATCACGTCGGCGCAATAGGCTGCCAAATGTCCGCTGTGTAGGGCTGCGGCCACATCTTCCTCGTTTACGAGCGGACCTCTGCCTGTATTTACCACGATGGCGCCCTTCTTCATCTTGCTGATGGTGGAGCTGTTGACCAGCTGGTGTGTGTCGGGCGTAAGTGGGCAATGTAGCGAGATGATATCGCTATCAGAGAGTAGCTGGTCCATACTGGCCTTACGGATGTATTGTGGTAGTTGGTCGGCCTGCTTGCTTGTTAGGGCGATGACGTTCATGCCAAAGTCGGCAGCCAGACGCGCCACCTTCATGCCGATGTTGCCCAGGCCTACGATGCCGAGCGTCTTGCCCGCAAGCTCAATTAGGGGTAGGTCCCAATAGCAGAAGTCGGGGCAACGGCTCCATTCGCCGTCGTGCGAGGCACGTGCATAATGGTCTACGTGATTGGTAACGTTAAGAATGTGGGCGAAGGTCATTTGTGCCACGCTGTCGGTACTGTAGGCAGGAATGTTAGTTACAACAATTCCGCGCTTGCTGGCAGCTTGCAAGTCGACAACATTATAGCCTGTGGCAAGCACGCCAATATATTTGACATTAGGCAACTGGGCAATTGTAGCCTCGTCGAAAACAGTTTTGTTGGTAAGTACTATTTCGGCATCGCCAACATGGGCTATTACCTCTTCGGGAGCAGTACGCTTGTATACAGTAAGATTGCCAAACTGTTCTATCTGTTCCCACGACATGTCGCCAGGATTGACGCCGTTGCCATCCATTACTACGATTTTCATTTTAATATTCAGTTTTTTATATTTTATTAGTTTGTCTTGTTATTGATAGGGATGTTAGAGAAGTATCGTTGTACTACTGAGAGTTGCTCTTTCTGGGTGCTTCAAATCTTCATCAGTCCCCAATTCTTCATCAGTCCCCAAATCTTCATCAATCTTTAAATCTGTCGCCCCACAGCTTAAGCATTTGCTGGTAGGACTTTTCCTCGGCAGGCGAGTGTTGGGCGTGCCATATGCGCGTGTTGCCGTTAAGGGCATCGGGCATGTATTGCTGCTGTACAAAGTGGCCTGGATAGTCGTGAGCGTACTTGTAGCCGTCGTGATAGCCCAGACTCTGCATAAGCTTTGTAGGGGCGTTGCGCAGATGGAGCGGAACAGGCTGGTTGCCAGTGCTACGTACCAATGACAGAGCATCGTTTATGCCGTTATATGCAGAGTTGCTCTTGGGGCTTGTAGCCAGATAGACGGCAGCCTCGGCAAGCGGAATGCGTCCTTCGGGCCATCCTATCTTCATTACAGCGTCGAAGGCGGCATTGGCCAGAAGCAAGGCGTTAGGGTTGGCAAGTCCTATATCCTCGGCAGCCGAGATAACCAGTCGGCGGGCTATGAATTGCGGGTCTTCTCCTCCTTCAATCATGCGTGCCATCCAGTAGAGCGTGGCGTCGGGGTCGGAGCCGCGTATCGACTTGATGAAGGCCGAGATGATGTCGTAATGCATCTCGCCGTCCTTATCGTAGGCAAGGGGGTTCTGCTGCAAACGACTCTCAACAATCTTGTCGGTAATAACCACCTGTTCGTTGCCGTCGGCCTCGACAACAAGCTCCAGTATATTGAGAAGCTTGCGCGCGTCGCCTCCGCTATAGCGCAGCAAGGCACCCGACTCCTTGAGCTGTATGTTGCGCTTGCTTAGCTCTACATCTGATGTTATGGCGCGATTGACAAGGTCGAGTAGGTCGTCCTTCTCGAGCGGCTTGAGCACGTACAACTGGCAACGCGACAGCAAAGGGCGTATTACCTCGAACGACGGATTCTCGGTAGTGGCTCCGATAAGCGTGACAACGCCACGCTCCACGGCTCCGAGCAAGGAGTCTTGCTGCGACTTGGAGAATCGATGTATCTCGTCGATAAACAGGATGGGGGAGGCTGAATTGAAGAACCGCCCGCTCTTGGCCCGCTCAATCACATCGCGCACATCCTTAACTCCGGATGTAACGGCGCTAAGGGTGTAGAAGGGCGTTTCGAGCTTGTTGGCGATGATCTGCGCCAACGTGGTCTTGCCTACTCCGGGAGGTCCCCATAATATAAACGACGATATGCGCCCCGCGTCAATCATCTTGCGCAAGACGGCACCCTCGCCAACCAAGTGTTTCTGCCCAACATAATCGTCGAGCGTGCGAGGTCTCATTCTTTCTGCTAAAGGTTCACTCATATATAGTCGCAAAATTAGAAAATATATGCGAATTACACAAAATTTTCTTTATCAAAACTTGGAAATTAGAACTAAAGTATATACTTTTGCAGCACATTAAAGGGAGGTGCACGTTTGAGGAATCGTGGCATTCTTCTCTATACTGATAATAATGACAATAAAACAACAATATATGAAACAACAGAAAGCTTTGACACTCAAAACGTTGACAAAAAGTAATGTATGGGAAGTTCAAGAGAACGATATCCTTAGAATGTGGGAAACAGCCGAGAAGGACGCGGACTTTAAGGACAACCGACGTCATTTTGTTGACGTGATACGCAGCGCTTTTGAAATAGAGGAGATAAAGATAGACAAACCTGTGGTTATACAGAAGTATGAGGACCGCGGATTTACCATTGCTTCGTTGCATATTACAGACAACGACTCGGGAAAGTATGGTATAAAGAAGCGCCCTATTATGCGCGTTACCGACCTTACCTACGAGAATATCCGTCATATTTCGGCTGCCAAGCTTATCGAGGTGCTCGACCGCAACTTTGGTGGCGGATGGGACTCGCTCTCGCAGAGTATACAGGACATTATAGAAAGCGGATTCGACATCAGCACAACAACACTTCCTAAGGACCGTCTGCACAAGCCAGGCGGCATGTACGAGAAGAAGGTGAATGATGGTTTCGAGGTGCTGGAGATTACTAAGGGCGCTTGGGTTGAGGCTATCTTTGCCAAGGAGAAGCCTGAGGTAGAGAAGCCAGTGGCCAAGGTTGACGACGACGATTTCCGCGACAAATACGACCGTGAGGACGACGATGAGGAGGACGACGAAGAGGACTTGCCAGACGACAAGTATGGAGACGACGATGACGACGACGATACCTTCGACGAGGACAAGCTCACGGAGGAAAGTTATCGTACAACATTCGATACAGATCCAGAAGACCTTAACCTTGAGGCTGAGGATGTTACGGATGATGACGATAATTATTAAATTAGGATTGTAATCATGCCTTAAGGTGGTGGCCTTAAGGATATAAGGTTGGGCGCTTGGAGGGAGTGATCTTTCCAAGCGTTTTTTTTGTTGTTCTGTAGGATTGTTACTTTTATTTTTGAATACGAGTTATCGTGAATTAATCACGAATAGAATACGAGTTATCGTAAATTAACCACGAATTAACCATAAAAACAAATGGCTATTAACGATCACCATAAGTGATGATTAATAGCCATGAAAAATGTTGCTTATTTGCTTGAGTACTTCTTGATGTATTCGTCGCCACGCTTGTCGCCCAGTTCGGCAGCCTTCTTCAGGCACTCTATTGCTTCGGCCTTGCGCTTAAGAGCGTTTAGCGCCACACCCTTTATAACAAGAGCGTCGGTAGACTTTGGGTCCAGGTTAAGACATAGGTCGGCCGTCTTAACAGCATCCTCGAGCTTGTTGACGCGCAACTGAAGCGAAGCCAGCTCGGCAAGATAAGGCGGACGCATGTCTGGTTGGGCCACAACAGCAGCATGGGCTATGTCGTTAAGGGCCTGCTGATATTGGCGCAGATTAACCTCGCATGTGTAGCGAGTGTAGTAGAAGTCGGCAGACGCACGGCCTAACATCAGGGTGTCGTAGGTGTTGTAGTCGGCCAGGGCACCACGATAATCCTTCATGGCGTCGCGCAAGTGGCCTCGTGTGAGGATGTAGGGAGCCGAAATCGTGGTAAGAGGTTGTGGACAACGTGCCACGCAACTATCGAGCAACACTAAAACCTGCTCGTTGGGCGCTCCAAGCTGGGTTTTGCATTGGGCAGCCTCGAAGAATATCTCGCTGTTGCAGATTGGCGTCTTTGTAAGAGCGTCGAACATGTCGTAAGCCTTCTGATACTCGCCCTTGGTGTAAAGAATCTGTGCCATGCGATGCTGGTAGGCAGGCTGGGCGTCGAGCTTGTAAGCCTTTTCGGCCTCGTTGTAGGCGCGGTCTAATGTCCAGTCGTTGTATAGCGAGTCGTTGCTGTAGACCAGTTTCTGATACATAACGCGCGAATATTCCGAGTGAGCCTCGGCCTTGTTGGTGGCCTGCTTCAAGGCAGTCTGCATTTGGCTGTCGGCTCCGGCATAGTCGCCATAATTCACGCGGCGCAAGGCGTCCATCGAATAGCCGTCCACATCGTGTGGAAACTGCGAGATGTAGTCGGAAATATAGCCGGCATACTTTGCCGAATCGCCCTTGTCGGCTGCAAACATCACCATAAGCTGAGCGTCCTTTTTATCGGCAGGTAGCTGCAAACGAATGCCCGAGCCGGTGTAGAGAGGGTTGTTGATGGTAAGCGCGTCGAACTTGAGCTGGGCTGCATAGCGGGCGTCTACGGCGCTTGGGGCCGACTGGAACAATCCTACAAGCTCGCCGTTAGCATTTACCATAGCGCTACCCGGAATGCCCTGGCTGTCGCGGAAGGCAAGCACATAGTAGCCATACTTGTCCATAAATGTCTCCTGGCGCTCAATCTCGTATTGGGCTGCTGTAGGTTTCTTCTGCTCCGAGCCTACAAGCCAAAGCTTTGAGTCCTTGGGCATTAAGGCCTTGGCAAGGGTTGCGGCCTGAGCCTTCTGGGTGCCAACCTTAAAGCGGCAAACGTCGTAAATCTCGTTGGCTCCTATAAGTTTTTGTACGGGATAAGTCTTGCCGTTGAAGTCGGTTACTACAGCCGAAGCAGCCGACGATAAAGCCGACCACGAACCGATGGCCTCGCCGTCGGCCGTTACAAACACGCCACAAGTAGAACTCGTAGCGTTGCCGTTAGAGTCGTAGGCGGTAAGCTTGAAGGTCGATTTTGCCGCGTTCTTAACTTGTGCCGACTGGGCATTAACGCTACCCGTAGCAAGCAATAGAACGCATACTGATGTTAAAAAACGATTCATTTGTTTTTATTTGTTACTATTATTTTCTTTTTCTAAGGATTTTGTTTGGGGTTTCTTTTCCTTCCTTCTAAAAGTTTCTACTTCATTTTAAGCAACGTTTTGGCGTTGTCAATGGCAGCTTGCGAGATGTCGCTACCGCTAAGCATCTGCGCGATTTCGTTAACGCGTTGCTCGTCGTCAAGCTTGGTCATCGTGCTAACCGTTCCTTCGGCTGTCTCGTGCTTTGCCACCTTGTAATGGGTTGAGCCGAAAGCCGCAATCTGTGGCAGGTGAGTTATGCAGATTACTTGGCGATGAGCGTCGCCCATGTCGCGCATGATGTAAGCCATTTGCTCGGCCACACGTCCGCTTACGCCTGTGTCTATCTCGTCGAAGATGATTGTAGGCAGACCAATAGCCTTGCTTATCATGGCCTTAAGCGAGAGCATTACGCGGGCAATCTCGCCGCCCGATGCCACTTGAGCCACGGGCTGCATCTCTGTGCTTGAGTTGGCGCTAAACAAAAACAGCACCTTGTCGCCACCCGTTGGTCCGAGTGTGCCCTTCTTGATGTCCACCTTGAAGCGCACCTTAGGAATGCCCAGCGGTACAAGCAACTTGGACAGTTCGCCCTCAACCTCTATTGCCGCCTTCTGGCGCAGACTGGTCAAGACAGCGGCCTTCTGCTCGCATTTGGCCTTTAGAAGCTCCACTTGTTGTTCGAGTTCCTTAAGATGTTCGTCGCCATTGTCGATATTGCTCAGCAGAGAGTCTAGCTCGTCGAGCTTCTCAATCAGTCCGCCAATATCGCTCACATGAAACTTCTGCTGCAAGGTATAGATAGTGTCCAGTCGCTCGGTAATCTCGTTGAAGCGTTGCGGGTCGAACTCGATGTCGTCCATCTTCGACGAAATCTCCTGGGCGATGTCCTTCAGCTCGATAAAGCAATTGTCAAGGCGTTCGGCCAGCTCGTTTGCGTCGGGATATATTTCCTCTATACCATGCAATTGCGAGGCCAGGCTGCGCGTTTCGTCAACTATGCCGTTGTCCTCGCCGTCGAGCCGTTGGTCGGCCTCGTGCAGCACGCGCTTGATGTCCTCGGCATGGCTCATTATCTCGGCAGTCTGTTCAAGGGTCTCTTGCTCGTCGGCTTGCAGATTGGCGTCCTTCAGTTCCTTGTGCTGGAATCGCAGAAAGTCCTCGTTCTCGCGGTTGCGCTCTATTTGCAGCTTCAGGTCGTCCAGTTGTTTCTCGGCCTTGCGCCATTCGTCGTAGGCCTGCTTATAGTCGGCCATTTGTTGCTTGTCGCGCGCTATTATGTCCACCACGTTAAGCTGGAAGTCCTCCTTGTTTAGCAGCAGGTTCTGGTGCTGGCTGTGCACGTCGATAAGCTGCTCGCCAAGTTCGCGTATTGTGGCAAGGTTCACGGGCGTGTCGTTAACGAAGGCTCGGCTCTTGCCGCTGGCGTTAAGCTCGCGTCGCAAGATGCACTCGTTGGGCTCGTAGTCGAGATCGTTGTTCACGAAGAAGTCCTTAAGCACGTCCGAGTGGTAGATGCTAAGGTCGAAGGTTGCCTCTATAATGCATTTGTCCTTGCCCTTCTTCACCTGCCTGGCGTCGGCTCGGTTGCCCAGCAACAGACCGATGGCACCAATGACAATACTCTTTCCGGCACCCGTCTCGCCCGTTATGACCGAGAACCCCGGGTAGAACTGCATCTGCAGATGGTCGATAAGAGTGAAATTCTTTATGTCGAGTGTTTTAAGCATATCAGTTTATTCTTTGATTTTATCCCATGCCGCATTTTGGCTTGCGTTAATGGCAAACAATATCTCGTAAACCTTCTCCTTCTCCTTTTGCGTGCCCTTACCTTTATATATATTGGCAAGCTCGTCGCGTTTGTAGTCGGTCCAAATCTGCGGCAGCAAGCTAAGGGGGCGGTCGTCGTGACATTTCTTCAGGTCGTTTTCTATGGCCGTAGACACGTTGGTACGTCCACGGTCCACGTTGGTCGACATCTCGTCCAGTCCCGTGCGATAGTAGTCGTACTGCAACTGTCTGAATGGCTTCATGGCTCCGTCAAGATAGTCGTTGATGATGGCAAACCTGTTGCGGCTGTTGTCGAAGGCTTTCCATCCTGGGTAGTTCAGATTCTGGGCGTTGTTGGTAAGGTTCATGCATTGTTGCAGCACGTCCTCGCCACCCATAGGCGCAAACGAGTCGAGGTTGATGCCTATTATCAGGTAGGCGTAGTAGCCAATGAGCGCCATAAGCTGGTTGTCAATCTGTTCCTCGTTGAACTGCAGCTGTTGAAACTGAGCGTACTCAAAGTTGAAGTCGTTATCGGTATTGTTGTACAGCGTAGTAGTGTACGACGAGCCGTAAACGGGGCGGTTGGCCTGCACCACAGCCTTGCATGTGAAGACGTTGGTAGAGTTGTCGTACTTTGTAACCGTGATGTTGAAGTTGCAAGGTATGCGCTCGTTCTTCTGAAACTGCAGACTGGTCCATTGGCGCTCGTTGATAAATCGTGTCAGATTCTGTTCTATTTCCTCAAACACGCTGGCGTCTGTGCCCTGTATCTGCGAGTGGTTGATGGTTACCTTGGCGTTAAGCTCTTGTGCACGCACCTTGGTTATGCCCACCCAAGCCATTAGGGCAGGCACGATGACAGCAGCTTTAAGAAGTCGGTTTGTCATAATCAGTTAAGTTATTGAACCTTATTTTACTTCTACAATTTTATAAGAAAAAATCGGTTTTTTAAAATTATTTGCTTGAAACCACACGCTCCAGCTCGTCTACAATGTAGACAGCCGTTTGGGCCTTCGAACATTTTGGATATTCCTTCTTGTCGGAACGACTGATAATCTCAATCTGGTTGTCGTCGGTACGGAAGCATGTGCCCTTGTTCTGCAAGCTGTTCAGCACGATGAAGTCGGCATTCTTCTTTTCGAGTTTTCTCTGTGCGTTTGCCTCCTCGTCGTTGGTTTCCAGAGCAAAAGCCACAATTGTCTGCTCTGTGGTCTTAGCCTTGCCCAGGGCGGCAGCAATGTCGTGTGTTGGCGACAGGCGTATCACCATATCGTCGTCGCCACGCTTAATCTTCTTGTCGGCCACGTCGGCAGGGCGGAAGTCGGCCACGGCAGCCGACAGAATGGCTACGTCGCTTTGGGCGAATGTGGATGTTGCTGCGTTGCACATGTCCTCACAGCTCTCCACGTCGATACGGTTTACGCCCAGAGGAGTTTTAAGACTAACAGGACCAGCCACTAACGTTACGTTGGCGCCACGCTTTTGGCATTCCTCGGCAATGGCAAATCCCATCTTACCACTTGAATAGTTGCCTATAAAGCGCACGGGGTCAATCTTCTCGTATGTTGGGCCAGCCGTAATCATGATGTTCTTGCCCGAAAGGGGAGACGTGGCTGAGGCCTTGTCGAAGAAATCGCTCACGTATTGGGCTATTACAGCCGGCTCCTCCATGCGTCCCTTGCCCTCGAGTCCGCTGGCAAGAAAACCGCTTGCAGGCTCAACAATATGGTTGCCGTACGACTGCAATGTGCGCAGATTGGCCTGTGTAGACGGATGTCGGTACATGTCGAGGTCCATAGCCGGAGCTATGAACACGGGCGCCTTCATCGATAGATAGGTTGTGATGAGCATGTTGTCGGCTATTCCGTGTGCCATCTTGCCTATTGTGCTTGCTGTACATGGAGCTACAACCATAGCGTCGGCCCACAATCCCAGGTCAACATGCGAGTTCCATGTGCCGTCGCGTTGCGAGAAAAACTCGCTCACCACGGGCTTATGCGTAAGGGCCGAGAGCGTGATAGGAGTGATAAACTCCTTGCCGGCAGGCGTTATTACAACCTGAACCTCGGCTCCTTGCTTTACAAACTCGCGAATGAGCAGACACGATTTGTAGGCGGCTATTGAGCCAGTAATGCCTAATACGATTTTTTTGCCTTTTAGCATATAATAATATGTTTAGGCTGAAGACAAAATAAAAAGTCTCAGTTGAAAACAAAAAATATCCCTGTTGATAATTTACAGATTGTCCCCAGCCTCAATAATTTTACTGTTTGTTGAATCCTCTCAAGCGTATGCGTGTAAGCACCTGCTTGGTGTTGAAGGTAAAGTCGCCCGACATCATCCAACTGTAGTAGCCAGGGTCCACGCGTAGCACCTCGTCCACGGCACGTCCCTTGTACTTGCCAAAGTTGAATGCCTCGAATCGGCGTTCCTTGCCGTCCTTGTCGAGCAATGGTTTGCCGTCGGCACCTAACAAAGGTCGCCAAACAATACGTCCGGCAAAGTCTACATTGTCGTTCTGCTTGGAGAACTCGGCCAAGAAGTCCATGTCGTTCTCCAGCACGCGGTCGGGTTCTTCCTGCACGCCCGGTGCATACTTGTCGAGCTCACCCATCAGCACTCTGTACGTAGCCTCAGTATCCTCGTCGGCACGATGTGCTGTAAAGTCTTCCTCCATCTTGCGTCCGCAATAGAATTTGTATGCGGCAGCCAGGTTGCGTCGTTCCATCTTGTGGAAGATGGTTTGGGCGTCGATAAGTCGGCACTTCGAGAAGTCGAAGTCGATGCCTGCGCGCAGAAACTCCTCGGCAAGCATAGGGATGTCGAAATGGTTGGAGTTGTATCCGGCAAAGTCACAATCCTTCATCTTCTCGCTAAGCTGCTGGGCCACATCCTTGAACGAAGGCGCGTCCTTCACGTCGTCGTTCGAAATGCCTGTCAGCTCGGTCACTTCTTGCGGAATGGGTTTGCAAGGGTTTATTAGTAGATTCTCGCGTTGCTCTTTGCCTCCGGGCAGCACCTTAATATACGAAATCTGTATAATGCGGTCGCGCACAAGGTCGAGTCCGGTGGTTTCAAGGTCGAAAACAATAAGGGGACGTGTAATATTAAGTTTCATTTTTCGGTTTCGTTTTTAAACGATTTTTCGTGAGAGAGTGCCGACAGCCAGACCTTTACAGCCAGCTCCGTCTAACACGCCCTCACGAAAAGATATAAATATTCTAATAATCCTTATTCTCTATTTATAGAATATAGATTTATCTGATAATTCTGATTCTTCCTCTTAGCAGCATAGCCTCAGTAAAATCAGCATAATCCTTATTCTCTATTTATAGAATATAGATTTATCTGATAATTCTGATTATTCCTCTTAGCAGCGTAGCCTCAGTAAAATCAGCACAATCCTTATTCTCTATTTATAGAATATAGATTTATCTGATAATTCTGATTCTCCTCTTAGCAGCGTAGCCTCAGTCAAATCAGCATAATCCTTATTCTCTATTTATAGAATATAGATTTATCTGATGATTCTGATTCTTCCTCTTAGCAGCGTAGCCTTAGTAAAATCAGCATAATCCTTATTCTCTATTTATAGAATATAGATTTATCTAATTATTTTTATTTTCAGTCAATCAGCATAATGTTGATTGTTGTCAAGCGCACGTGGCTTTTAGACGACAATTGTATTAGTCGTTCAGTAACATTGGCATAATAAGCATCAGGATGTCTTGCTCGTCGGGCTGTGTAGAAGGAACAATCACGCCAGCGCGACTTGGATCGGCAAGCTGAATTGTAACCTCGTCACTAGCGAGGCTGTTCAGAATCTCGTAGATGGCGCTTCCCTTGAAACCAATGTCCATAGTGGCTCCTGCATAGTCGCAAGAGATACTCTCCTTGGCGCTTGTGGCAAAGTCGATGTCCTCGGCTGTAAGGCGCAGCAATCCCTTTTCGATGTGGAAACGAACAAGCTGGCTGCTCTCGCTAGCAAATGGCAACACGCGCTTAAGGGCGCCCATAAGCGACTTGCGGTCGATGGTAAGGCAGTTGGTGTTGTTGTTTGGGATAACCGAGTTGTAGTTGGGGTAGCGACCCTCTATCAGGCGACATCTCAGCATTCCGTCGGCGTAGCGAATCTCGGCGCTGCGGGCGTCGAACTTTATTACCACGTCGCCCGAGTTTTTTGCCAGTACGCCCTTAAGCAGCTGGGCTGGCTTCTGTGGCAGAATGAACGATGCCGGGTTCTCATCGGCTGCGATAGAGAGTATGCGGTTGCGTACAAGCTTGTGGCCGTCGGTAGCCACAATAGTAAGGCTGTCGGCAGTAAGGTCGAAGTAGATGCCTCCCATTACCGGGCGAATCTCGTCCTGGGCTGTGGCAAACAGCGAGCGCGATATGTTGTCGGCCAGTAGGGTAGAATCGATGCTTATGGATGTAAGGCTGTCCTCCATCTCGGCAGCCACGGGATAATCCTCGGCCGACTGAGCTGTGAAGTTGAACGAGCCGTTCTGGTAGTCAATCTCCAAGGCCAGGTCGTCCTCGTTTACGTTGAAGTTCAGGGGCTGTTCGGGCAGCTCTTTCACGGCATTAAGGATAATGCGGTTGGAGATGGCAAAGCGTCCATCGCCGTTGCACTCGTCAAGCTCGATGGTCGACTGAATGACATTCTCGTTGTCGCTGGCTGTAACCGTGAGCACGTTGTTGGCCACCTCGAAGAGGAAGCAGTCCAATATACTGATTGAATTCTTGCTGTTTATGACTCTTGCAAGAGTCTGAAGGCGCGCGTTGAGCGTTCCGCTGGATAATGTGAATTGCATTATATTCTGATTTTAACGTTACTATATGCAAAGTTTGTTATTATTATATGCAAAGTTAGTTATTTTCGTGACTAAAACAACCAACTCTCTCACAAAAATACTAAAAAAACTTTGTGGCACACAAAAAGGCGGTTAAAAGTTTCTGATTTTAATACAAATTTATTAATTTCGCATATTGGTTCCGTTGCCTGAACAATAAGGGGCGGAAGCACAATAAGTATTTATCACACTTTAAATATACAATATTCAAGCAATGGAATTACAAGGAAAGATTATTGCCGTTATGCCAGAAAAAAGCGGAGTATCCGCACGTGGCGAGTGGAAAGCACAGGATTACGTAGTCGAGACTCACGACGCTTATCCTAAGAAGATGGTGTTTAGCGTGTTTGGCGCTGACCGCATTAGCCGTTTCAATATACAGGCAGGTCAGGAAGTAACTGTGTCGTTCGATATCGACGCTCACGAGTATCAGGGCCGCTGGTTCAACAGCATCCGCGCCTTCGACGTGCGCTTGGTTGATCCGGCAACTGTTGGTGCCCAGCCTGGCGTTGTGCCTGGTAGTGCCTTCGGACCGGCTCCCGAGGCTCCTGCACAGCCTGCTGCCCAGCCAGCCGCTGCTGCTGAGGACAAGGTTGACGACCTGCCATTCTAAGCCCCATAACGGCCAAGAACAACAACAGCCTCGAAGAATGCTTGCCTCTTAAGGTACAGGCATTTTTCGGGGCCGTTTTTTTTATAGTTTAAGGGAAGAGTGAAGAATCCATGTGATAAGTGAAAAGTGAAGAACGAAGAGTGAAGAATCCATGTGTTATGAGAAGCCTCCTACTATAAAACCAGTTCTCTTGTTCTCATGTCTTCCCCAAAAACCTGTTCTTTTGTCTAATCTTGAAGAAGAACTTAATAAATCGCAACCTTTATTACTCCATCCTCCTTGTTCTCAAATATGCGGTAGGCCTCCTCAATCTGGCTTAGCGGAAATCTGTGTGTGATTAGTGGGGTAGTGTCTATCTTGCCTTGTTCAATAAGGTGCAGCACCTCCTCGCAGTCGCATCCGTCCACTCCGCCCGTCTTGAACGTAAGGTTCTTGCCGTACATGTCGGGCAGGGGCAATATTTGGGGCTCGTTGTACAGGGCCACAACCGTAACGATGGCATTAGGGCGTGCACATTGCCAAGCTAGCTGGAATGTGTCCTTGGCTCCAGCCACCTCAATCACGCGGTCTGCCCCGCCATGGTCGCTGTGGCTCACAACAAAGTCGCGGCACTCGTTGGGTGTGGTAGTCAGCACCTCGGGATAATGCTCCTTAACAAAGTTGCGTCGCTCCTCCGACGGCTCGCACACGATGATGCGCTTGGGTTGCTTAAGCATTACGCACAGCAGAGTACAGATGCCCGTAGGTCCGGCGCCAATAATCAAAACCGTGTCTTCCTTGGTTATCTCGCTTATGCGTGCAGCCCAAAAGCCCGTTGCAAGCACATCGCCCACAAACAGAGCCTGCTCGTCGGTAACGCGGTCTGGAATGTGGTTTAGGCCTTGCGTAGCCAGCGGCACACGCACATACTCGGTCTGTCCGCCATCGATGCGGCAGCCCAGCGCCCAACCTCCATCAGCCGACGTGCAGTTGTTCACGTAGCCATGCTTGCAGTAGAAGCACTCGCCGCAGAAGGTCTCCACGTTTACAGTAACGCGGTCGCCCGGCTTTACGTCCCTCACGTCGCTTCCAGTTTGTTCCACCACGCCCACCATCTCGTGTCCCACCGTAATACCCGGCACAGCCCTGGGCACGCTGCCATGCTTGATGTGCAGGTCGCTTGTGCATATGCTGCTAAGTGTCACGCGCACAATGGCGTCGGTCGTTTCCTTCAACTCAGGCTTCGGCTTGTCTGTCAAGGCAAACTTGCCCTTCTCGATGTATGTGTAAGCTTTCATAGATTGCTGGTTTGTTTTAGTTTTCATTCTTCTAATGATAGTTCGTTTATCTCTTTTGTTTTCATCTTTCTTAATCCGCAAAAACTGAGTTAATGATATTTCTATCTCGATTCATCCCTCTTGGTTCAGCAGTCTCGCCACATCAGCCGGGTTCAACGCCCATTCGTATGTGTACGCCTCGTCGGCCTCTTGGGCTGTAGCTGCTGGTTCCAGATTCTGTGCCATAGCCTTCCAGTCGAGCAGCTCGCCTATTGTCAGCTTCGTCTCAAGCTTGCTTAGCAAGGCCTCTGCCGACATGCTGTCGGCTCCTCGTATTGTCTGCGATGTGAACGGCATTTCCAGCCAAACAATCTCGCGTTTCTTTACGTCGAGCACGCCAAACACCAATCCTTTGCTCAGGTTGCTCTCGCTTATCCTTACCATGTGCTGCACACACGAGGGGTCGTAGGCCACGCCCGTCTCCTCGGAAAGTTGCATGGGGTAGGCCGAGTCCATCCATCCCACCACAAGATTGGGCGAGAGCGTGCCACACGAGTAGGCGTTGCACGTAAACATAACGTACTTGGCCTTGGCTGCCAACAGATCGGGCATCGACAGCTCTATGTATTCTGCCGTGCCCACCATCTCGGGTATCGAGCGAATGTCGCCTGAGTGTTTTGCGCCTACACAACTAAGGTTGTAAAAGGCGCACTCGGCCGTAGTGTTGTTGTTAAATGTTATGCGGCAACTCAAGTCCATGTCGAGTGGTTGGGCGTGCAATCCCTTGCCCCATTGTAGGAAGAGGCGCACAGCGTCGCCCTCCACCTGGAATCGGGTTCCCATCAAGGCGCACGACGTGTCTTGTATTGTCGTGGCTCTGTCGCCCACGCCAACGGGTATTTTGTACAAGGCGGGGTCGATGTATATGGTCTTGGCTTCCGTCTTCTTGGCTGCAAATCTTCTCACCATCGACTCCTTGTATACGTCCATCACGTCGCTTGCCATCTTCTGTCTTTCCGTCTCGTTGTATAGAGCAAGCAGCTTGTTGGACTCAATGCTTACGGTTCCGCCCGTGATGGGTCGGGCCAGGCGCGTAGCGTTGAAGTCGAAGTAGCTCTCGGCAGCATTGCCCAGCGACAGCAGCAGACGGGCTGGCAACTTGTCGGCAATCTTGTCGAATGCCGCCAGCACCCTCTTGCTGCCAAAGCGCAGCATTGTAGCAAACAGACCGCGTGCAAACAGTCCAGGGCGCTCCTTCAGCAAACCAAGCGTCTTGTCGGCATCGTTCTCTATGCGAGCCTTGTCCACACGTCCCTGCCATGTAGAATAGCTCTGATTGTAGAACACGTCTATTATCTCGGCAAGATGCTCCATGCCCTTCTTGCGCGAGTATTCGCCCATGCGCAAGGCTCTAATCATGCGCACCCACATGCCTCGCTTAGGGTTCATGTTTTCGGCAGCCTGACGGGCTGTCATGGGCAGCGAGTTCATCCAAAGCGCCACGCGCAAGCAAGCCTTGCGGTTGTACTTCAGTTTCAGTTTCTGCTTCATGTCCACGGCAGCGTCGGCACCCATGTCCAGCGGACCAAATACGTGGTAGTACATCCTTCTGGCGTGGGCCACGAGCGTCTTGGGCTCTACAATCTGCACCAGCCCCGTCTTCTCGTACCACAGATAACGCAGAATGTCGGTAGGAGTCTTGAGCAAGGCAGCAGCCTCCATAGCCTTGTCGTGGCTTATTAGGGTCTTAACCACGAGCATGGCGGTCTCCTTCATCGCCACCTGCACATCCTCGGGCAGAGCGAATTTTGTAAGCAGCTTTTCGAGCGAGTCCTTTTGGGTGGCATCCAATGGTGTGGGCGACGCGAGTAGCGACGCAAACACGTTCTGCATGTCCTTGTTGGTAAACAGGCGCAGCTCCTTCAGCTTGTAGCCCTGACCCTTGTACACAAAGTTGGCTGTACGAAATGGGGTTCCGCAGAACGGACAACCGTTGTATCGTTCCAGGGGAAAAGTGCCTTCTGGGATAAAGTGGCCGCATCTTAATGTTGTGCCCTTGAATCCCGCCTTCTTGCCTCCCAGCAGATTGGTGAACAAAGTAAGCAGATGGTCGGCTCTATTTTCGCCCGTGGGCACGTTCCACTTCTTTACCAGCGGGGCCCAGTTTAGGTTAACGCCCATCACGTTGTTGATGCACTTTGTTATTTCGGCAAGCGTGTCGGCAGACACGGCATTGAGCGCATGCAGCAGTTCCTCGCTCAGGCAGAAGCCATTCTCCTTCAGTCGGGCCACAAGTGCCATAACCGGAGCCGTAGCTTCAGAGTTTAGGTTGATGTCCTCGCGGCGGATGTCGAGGTACAGAGCGCGGTAACGCAGGGCAACAGTTGTTAAAGTATTGTTCATAACGAGTAATGATTTAGAAGGTAATTGAGAGACTTTTTGTGATAATTCGGCTTAGCACAAAAGCTAGCCGTAGATATGTCTTGAAGTAAGTATCTCTTGGACCTTTTTGGGGGGAGAAGAAGGAAATTACAATCCTCTGCTACACCTATCGGCACGTACCTCCACGGTTGTGGGTTTTCAGGTACGTTATGCTCTTTGGAGTAAGGACTGTTTGGTCCTTCTTCTTTTGCAAAGTTATAAATTTACTGTGCATTCTATCTTCATAATTGGAAAAATTTTTTAAGTTAAACGATAATTTCTTGTCAAAGGCCAGTCTAAAGGCTGTATCTCTTGTCTTTCGTGAGGCAATTGTCTTCGGCAGATTCGAATATTCGTGTGGCGGCTATCGAATATATGTTAAGGGAAAAGTGAGGTTTTGGAGGCTATGGCGCCCTCGCCATAGCATAATCTGCACAAGTATGTTGGTTGTCGGAGGCTATGCGCCTCGCCATAGCATAACCAGCATGTCGGCATGAATATGTGAGTATGAGTTTTGCTGCTTAGGGCAGAGCATGGTAGGGCGGGGCGCCCTACCCTCCAAATTGTGTTACCGAAATCTTTTAGTGACGAACCAAGATTGTTATTTAGCGAAGGGTTAAGAGCGAAGAGTGAAGAATTCATGTGTTAAAAGTTTTAAAAGTGAAAAATTCATTTGTTGAGTTATGATTTAATCAAGAAGCAAGCGGATTATTCAAATTCTTCACTTTCAAAAAACATCACTTTTCACCTTCTGATTCCACTTGCTTGGAATCTATTGCAAAGATACAAAAAATTATGGCAACAACAAAATAGTTAAGAGAAAAAAAGTTCATCACTCCATATTCCGTATGAACCTAAATTCAGTCATTTTCAGTCATTAGTCATTTAGTCATTTTCAAAAAATAGTGTGTCACAACCTCTATATAATTATATAAATATAATTATATAGGCATAATTTCACACTTTCAAAATCGAAAATGACTAAATGACTAATGACTGAAAATGACTACTTGGTAAGTGGGGTTTTGTTGTAACTTATTGCTTTACTGTAAGTTAGATATCATTCCAAGTCTCGTTCCATAGCTCGCCAACTCACTTTTCTTCTCCATTATCGCTCCGCCAACAAGGAATTATGCCTAAAAAGTGCCGATTTTGGGCGTTTTTTACAGCTAAAAATTGGGGAATATGATGAAAAAATGTACCCTATGTAGGTACTTGTAATACAAAATAACGACTAAAACATGCTAAAAAACAATTTTCCATAAATAGAATCGGGGTGGGGATTTGAGGAATAAGATTTAATCAAGTCTCATAATGTGCTGATTAAAGGGCGGTTATCATTGTCTGTAGCAGCGATGGTGGCTGTTCTTCTCGTGTGTTCTATCGTGGGTTGCACAACGGATTTTGCTGCTGAACAACCCCAAAAAACGCCTGACGATGCTGCAAAATTGACAAATTCTCGCATCGATTCCACCAAAAATAAGGGTGGAAACGGCAATCTCCGGCCTCCGCAGCACCAAGTCGAATACAAATCATCATTAATAGTTTGTATAATTGATTGCTGCGGAGGCCGGAGACCTCCGCTACTTATAGGTTCATGACGACGCTAAACAACATGCTACTGCAAGCCCAGAATTACAACAACATTATAATAATAATTATTATTATCACTCCATATTCCGGATGAACCAAATTTTTTTATCGAGGACCTCAGTTCAACAGAGCCCCTCTCCGTGTTTGTAATAAGTGAAATTGCAGATGGAGTCAGTTGAACCGACCCCATCTCAACCATACAACGTTCTTCTGTGTTACGGACGATTGTTATGGAGAATTAAGTCTTAGATTGGGTAGGTTTAATCCTCCAAATGTTGAAAGGAGTTGGTTTCAACCCAACCCCTTATATATTGAGGTGCCCATTCAATGTGCATCCCTCAGGACAGGCTACAGGTTCATGGCCTTGCCTTCCATTATCTTTATGGTTTCTACAAACTGATGGCTCATGATGGTTTCTTATTAAAAAAAATAAACTGCCGCAAACTTATTTCACCACCTTCTTGCCGGCAGCCACCCAACCCAGGTATCCGTTGTCCAGCTCCACCACCTTGTAGCCGTTGTGTACCAGTATGTTGGCGGCATTCTTGCTGCGCTTTCCGCTACGGCAATTCACAGCTATAAGCCTGTTCTTTGGCAGCGAGGCTACGGCCTTTTGCTCAAAGTCGGGCTTAAGCACGTCGATGTTCACGGCCTTGTAGATGTGGCCCTCGGCAAACTCGGCCGCGGTACGCACGTCGAGACGTACAACCGAGGTGTCGGCAATCGTTTGCTCGTAGGCTTCTACCGACAGACTCTCGTAGCCGTTGGTTTGGGCGTGGCACGCTAATAGGCCACAGAGCATGGTGGCGATGCACAGAATTCTATTTTTCTTCATTTGTTTTCTTGTTTTTTGTGATACAATGGGCGGGCAGACCCACCCGGAAATAATTAAAAAACAAAGGTACACATTTTATGTGAAACGTTAGTATGTTTGATAAAAAATGTGTATCTTTGCATAAACTTAAGATAAGCTTAGTCTAAAGAATTATCAATGGGTATAATAAATAAAACAAATTACAAAATACTTACATTTCGACATCTGTGTACTGTTGTTCTGGTGGGATTGGTGGCCATAAACTTGTCATGCTCGTCGACAAAGTGTGTTCCCGAGGGACAGCATCTGTTGAAGGGCAACAGCGTGGTGAATATGGAGGCTCAAGACGGCAAGGGCTTCAAGGCTTCGCAGCTTGTGCCTTACATGCGGCAAAATCCTAATTCGCGCTGGTTCTCGGTGCTTAACATTCCGCTTTACATATACAACCTTTCGGGTAGCGACTCTACGAAATGGTCGAACAGAATGTTGCGCCGATTGGGCGAGGCGCCCGTTGTGTACGACTCCTTGGAAATGCGAAAGACGTGCCTGGAGATGCAGAACGCCATGCACTCGTTTGGATATTTCGACGCATCGGTAACGAGCGAGGCCAAGACCAAGGGCAAGAAGTGCGTGGTGGAGTATAAAGTGTGGCCGGGCAGAAAGTATAAAATCGATTCGGTTAGATATGATATCGAGGACGACTCGATACGTGTGCTGCTCGACGAGAGGATGCACAGACGCAGGGGTCTGAAGAGGGGAATGGACTTCTCGTCGGCCAACCTTGACGCCGAGCGCAAGCGGATATCGCAAACGCTGAACGACCTGGGCTACTACAAGTTCAACAAGGACTTTATCCACTACGAGGCCGACTCAACGGGCAAGCAAGGTAGCGTGGACGTGGTGCTGCACCTGATGAAGTACAGGGCATCGAACAACAGCCAGGAAACCAACCACAAGAAGTACATTGTTAGCGACATTTCGTACAGAAGCAACGACGGGACCACAATCCCCATACGTCCCAAGGTGCTCGAGAACAACACTTCGATAAAGAAGGGCAAGCCCTTTAGCTCGGCCGACTTGCAGAAAACCTACAACAATTTCTCGCAGCTGCAGGCCGTGAGGTTTACAAGTATAAGGTTTGACGAGCGACCCGACACGTCGCTACTCGACTGCAACGTGTTTGTGAGCACACGCAAGCCCAACACCATATCGTTTCAGCCAGAGGGTACCAACACAGCTGGCGACTTTGGAGCGGCTGCCTCGCTAACCTTTACCAACAACAACATCTTCCGCGGTAGCGAGCAGCTGAGCATACAGCTGCGTGGAGCCTACGAGGCCATAACGGGCCTGGAGGGCTACCAGAACAAGAACTACAACGAGTACAACGTTGAGGCCAAGCTCTCGTTTCCGCGCATCATAGCCCCGTTTGTGTCGGGCAGACTCAACAAGATTGCAAGCATGCGCTCGGAGCTGTTGGTGAGCTACAACCTGCAGAATCGCCCCGAGTTTCACCGCCGTGTGTTTACATCGGCGTGGCGATACTACTGGAAGTCGACAAACGGACGCTACTCGTACCGATTCGACTTTATGGACCTTAACTATGTTCATATGCCATGGATTTCGGCTACGTTCAAGAAGGAGTATCTGGACGATGTGTCCAACCGCAACTCTATCCTAAGGTACAACTACGAGGACTTGTTTATACTTAAGACGGGTCTTAACTTTGCCTACACCAAGAGCAGCCATGCTGTACGCGCCAATTTTGAGCTAGGAGGCAATCTGCTTAACGGCATCTCGCGCGTGCTGAACCTTAAGAAGAACGCCGACGGACAGTACACGCTCTTCAATATAGCTTACGCCCAATACGTAAAGGGCGACTTCGACTTTACACAACTGGTGGAGTTTGACAGCAAGAACACGCTTGCCCTACATTTCGGTATGGGTATTGCCTATCCATACGGCAACAGCAATATTCTGCCCTTCGAGAAGCGATATTTCTCGGGTGGAGCCAACTCGGTTAGAGGATGGAACGTGCGCGAACTGGGACCAGGAACGTTTAAGGGAACTGACGGACGCATTGACTTTATCAACCAGACGGGCGACATGAAGCTGGACCTGAACATGGAGCTTAGAACTTATCTGTTCTGGAGGTTTAATGGAGCCCTGTTTGTTGATGCTGGCAATATATGGACGCTCAAGAACTATAAGGACCAACCGGGCGGACAGTTCAAGATAGACGAGTTTTACAAGCAGATTGCCGTGGCTTATGGTCTGGGCCTAAGATTGAACTTCGACTACTTTGTTATGCGATTCGACTTGGGTATGAAGGCTATAAACCCCGCCTACTATAACAAAAGGGACCATTTCCCTATCGCCAACCCGAGGTTCGGACGCGATAGCTCGTTCCACTTTGCCGTGGGATTGCCGTTCTAATTATCTGACATTAATGATTTAGGAACACGAATTAATTATGAGATTTAAGAATTCAAAATAATATGTTCTTCTTTTGTATGGTCTGAAATTACCAAACCAACTATAAGCATAAAATCAACTAACAACAAATTAACTATATGCAGAAACACAACAAATCGAAGCAAACCCGATATTCGACGGTTGCTTTTGTCATGCCTATCGCCTTGGCTGGAATGACGCTCATGCCACAAGGCATCAAGGCTGTTCCATTGCGCTCGGGATTGACTGTGGAACAGACGGCAATTGAGCCCAACGAGACCTTTGCCGTGAAGAACGTGGCACAGATTAATCCGCACACAATTGAGGTTAACTATACCGACGGACGACAGCTTACCATCGACTTTTATGGCGACAATATCATGCGCCTGTTCCGCGACGACAAGGGTGGGGTGGTGCGCGACCCCGTGGCTACGCCTCCGGCCAAGATTCTTACCGAGTTTGCCCGCCGCCTGACGGGAAACATCAGCGCCGTTGATGTGGACGGAACGTTGCAAATCACAACGCCTGCCATCAGCCTGAACATCGACAAGCATACGGGCAACATGAACATTGTGGACCTGCGATCGGGCAAGACGGTTGTGGAGAACCTTACGCCTGCCAAGATTGACAAGGGCAACACCTCGGTAAGCCTTACTCAGCACGAGGGTGAGTACTTTTATGGCGGAGGCGTGCAGAACGGACGTTTCTCGCATAGAGGCGAGAGCATTGCCATAGAGAACACAAACAGCTGGGTTGATGGAGGCGTGGCTTCGCCTACTCCTTTCTACTGGAGCACGGGCGGATATGGCGTGATGTGGAACACGTTCCGTCCGGGACGCTACGACTTTGGACATGACAAGCCGGGAGAGGTGCGCCTGCAGCACTCGGAGGATTATCTCGACATGTTCGTCATGCTCGACCAGACGCCCGTGCAGCTGCTCAACGACTTCTATCAGCTTACGGGCCATCCAGTACTTATGCCTAAGTTCGGATTCTACGAGGGTCATCTCAACGCCTACAACCGCGACTACTGGAAGGAGGACAAGAACGGCGCTATGGTGTTTGAGGACGGCAAGATGTACAAGGAGAGCCAGAAGGACAACGGAGGCACGAAGGAGAGCCTTAACGGCGAGAAGAACAACTACCAGTTCTCGGCGCGTGCCGCCATCGACCGCTACGTGGACAACGACATGCCTCTGGGATGGTTTCTGCCTAACGACGGCTATGGAGCGGGTTACGGACAAACGGGCTCGCTCGACGGCAATATAGAAAACCTGCGACAGTTTGGCGACTACGCCCGCTCTAAGGGCGTGGAGATAGGATTGTGGACACAGAGCGACCTGCATCCCAAGCCTGGAGTGGAGCCTCTGCTACAACGCGACATCGTGAAGGAGGTGCGCGACGCTGGCGTGCGTGTGCTAAAGACAGATGTGGCGTGGGTGGGCTACGGCTATTCGTTCGGACTGAACGGTGTGGCCGATGTGGCTCAGGTAATGCCTTATTATGGTTCGGACGCGCGTCCATTCATCATCACGCTCGACGGATGGGCTGGAACCCAACGCTATGCTACGGTTTGGAGCGGCGACCAAACGGGTGGCGATTGGGAATACATACGCTTTCACATCCCAACGTTCATTGGTTCGGGCTTGTCGGGTCAGCCCAACATCACGAGCGACATGGATGGAATATTTGGAGGCAAGAACGTTCCGGTAAACGTGCGCGAGTTTCAATGGAAGACCTTCACGCCCATGCAGCCCAACATGGACGGATGGGGAGCCAACCCCAAGTATCCTCACATCCTGGGCGAGCCTGCAACAAGCATCAACCGCTCGTACCTCAAGCTTAAGTCGATGCTCATGCCCTATGCCTACACCTTGGCCCACGAGGCTATTGACGGCAAGCCGATGATACGAGCCATGTTCCTTGACTATCCCAACGACTACACGCATGGCACAAAGACCGAGTATCAGTTTATGTTCGGTCCGTCGTTGCTCGTGGCGCCTATCTACAAGGAGACGCGTGTGGACAAGGAGGGCAACGACATTCGCAACGGAATTTATCTGCCTGAGGGCACTTGGATAGACTATTGGAACGGCGACGCTTACGAGGGCGGACGCATCGTGAACGAGTATGACACGCCGTTGTGGAAGATTCCGGTATTTGTGAAGGCCGACGCCATTATACCGATGACCAATCCCAACAACAACCCGTCGGAGATTAGACCTGACTATCGCGCCTACGAAATATACGCCTCGGCTAACGGAACGGCTTCGTTCAGAGAGTACGACGACGACGGAACCACAACCCAATATCTGCATGGCGACGGCGTGACTACTGACGTGAGCGTGTGTACCGACGGAAAGGGACGCATGCATGTGGATATCGAGCGCTCGCTGGGAATGTACAACGGATACGAACCCGAGAAGCAGACCGAGTTGCACATAAATGTGACCCGTGCCCCGAAGAAGGTTATGGCCATGGTGGGCAAGGACAAGGTTAAGTTGATGTCTGTGCAGACGCTTGCCGACTTTGAGAAGGGCGACAACGTCTACTTCTATAACGCCGAGCCTAACCTTAATAGATTTTCAACACCAGGATCGGAGGCCGAGAAGGTTGTGATAAAGAAGAACCCGCAGCTGATGGTAAAGATAGCGAAGACCAACGTTAAGGACAACGCCGTGGCTGTGGAGATTGAGGGTTTTGAGTTTAACACAGACGGACGCTTGCTGACGCACAACGGAGTCCTTACGGCACCTGAGGCGCAGATAAAGAAGGACGGTTGCGGCGTGTTCGACCTTACACCGTCGTGGAAGGCTCAGTCAAATGCCGACTACTACGAGATTGAATACGACGGCATGGTGTACTCTACAATACACGGAACGCAGTTTGCAATAGACCAACTGCAGCCCGAAACCGAGTACAGCATGAGGGTGCGTGCCGTAAACCGCGACGGAGCCTCGGAATGGACCACCATAAAGGGCAAGACTCTTAACAATCCGCTCGAGTTTGCCATTAAGGGCATCAAGGCACAGACCTCGTTCCAGGACCAGCCTGGACAGAGAATCTCGAAGATGTTCGACTTTGACAAGAAGACCTCTTGGCACTCGCAATGGGGCAAAGGCGAGGCAATTCCTGGCGATGTGACGATAGACCTGCGCTCGGTTAACAAGCTCGACCGCATGGAATACATCCCGCGCGAGGATGCCGGCAACGGCACACTGATGGAGGGAACCATAGCCTACAGCAGGGACAGACAGAAGTGGTCTTCTCCGGTGCCTTTTGCCTGGAAGGCCGACAATAGCACCAAGACATTCGCCTTTGAGGGCAACCCAGAGGCTCGCTACGTGCAGATGCACTTGACCAAGGCTGTTGGCAACTTTGCCTCGGGCAGAGCCATGTACATATATAAGGTGGCCGGAAGCCAGAGCATGCTGCAAGGCGACATCAACCACGACAACCGCATAGACGAGAACGACCTGACGTCGTACATGAACTATACGGGACTACGTCGTGGCGACAGCGACTTCGACTATGTGAGCGCGGGCGACATCAACCAGAACGGCCTGATTGACGCTTACGATATTTCGTGCGTGTCGAACGAGCTCGACGGAGGCGTTTATCCCAAGAACGACCATTGTTCGGGCACACTGGTGATGACACCAAGCAGAACGACGTTTGCGGCTGGCGACATCATTGAACTGAAGGTTCAGGGCAAGGATCTGCATTGGGTCAACGCGTTAAGCTTCGCCTTGCCTTACAACACCGACCAACTGGAGTACGTGGGCATCGAGCTGTTGAACATGAAGGACATGGTGAACCTGACATACGACCGTCTGCACACCAACGGACAGAAGGAACTGCTGCCAACATTTGTAAACCGTGGCAACAACTTCTTGCTGGACGAGGGCGACAGCGACCTGTTTGTGCTGAAGTTCAAGGCCAAGAAGGCTGGAAAACTTGCGCTGAAGATGAAGGACGGAATGCTGGTTGACAGAAACCTCGGAACAACTGAGGTGAAGTAGTTTGCGGCGGCACACGACACTATATAGAAGTTAAGGAATTAAGGAGTCTTTTTGCGACACAAGGGAGCAACGTTCTCTTGAGCTTTGCCAAAAACTCTTTAACTCCTTAACTTTTTTTCGCTTGCGAAACCTGAGTAAAAATATAGTGAATACGGATTTTTTGTATGATGTTGAAAGTTTCATTACTTGCGTTGGTATTGTCTGTTGGGATGCTTGCTCCCGCCAGCGCCCAAAGCAAGAAACCCCGCAAGACGTTTAAGCAAATCCTTTTAATGGCGGATAGTTTGCGACTACAGTTGCGCCATTCTGCCGACAATGGACGCATGCTGCAATGGGGCGACTCTATCCTGATGGCCGAATTGGGCAAAAGCAAGATGAGCGAGAAGAAGAAGCAACGGTTTATGAAGCATTATGCCAAGATTCAACGGCGCTTAAAAATGTACGACCGCCACTTGTTTATTGGAGACTCGCTGTTGGCTGCTAATTATAATAAGGTGAAGTACGACACCAACTACATCGCCCGTCCTAATGCCCGATGGACCATTAAATTGAGAGGCAATCTGTCGGGTGCCGACCTGCTGACTACAACCAAGACGGATGGATTGGAATCAGAAACCAAGGTGATGGCCGACTGCCGAGGAACGCTTTCCATGGCTGTGGCTAGAAGCGAAGCGCAGGAAGCTTTATGGTAGGCGCCAGCTTTGACGGTTCAAAGACCAAAGTTAAGGGCATGACCATACGCCTGAACGAGTTGGCCGTTGGTGCCGGCTATGCTTACAACCTTGTTCCGTCCTCTCATTTGCTGTTTCACCTCTCGGCTCTGCCCACAATCACGGTTTATTCGCACGACTACACCAAGATGAAGGCAGAAACCGTTGATAGCGAGGCCGAAAGCCCAACCATCCGTAACAGCATGAAGTATCACTTCCCTTCTGCCATCATTACAAGCCGAGCAGCAGCCGTATATTCATGGTGCAACAAGTTTGCCGGAGCCACGGCTGTATACAACTATTCTGTGGCTGGAGACGAGGACCATTTGCAGGTGAGACGAAACAAATGGAGGGTTAGAATGTTCTTCGGGTTCAGGTTCTAAGCCAGAACCGCCTTGTAACGACAATGACGTGGACGCCTTTGCTGGCAGTCTGCACTTTTTTTATTTTCGCTATATTCTTATAATAATCATGTAGCATATTCCTCAGATTTAGCTTGTTATTGTGGATTATTGCCAATTTATTGACAGGAAATTTGTAATTTTGCAGTCCGAAAGTGTAGATTTACAGATTTTTTAGTAGATAAAGATGATAGATTTAGTACAGAATGTTTTAGTTCAGGTTAGCGATTTTCTTTGGTCGTACATCATTATCGCCGTTTTGATATGTTGTGCCGTGTTTTTCACCTTGCGTACCCGTTTTGTTCAGTTCCGTCTCGTAAGAGAGATGGTAAGGCTGCTGCTTAATCCCGACAAGGTTCAGCCCCAGAAGATAGGACAGGACGAGTTGTCGATGGATGTTAAGGTGGATGGCGAGATGAAGCACATTTCCTCTTTTCAGGCATTCGTTGTGGCATTGGCAAGCAGAATAGGTACGGGCAATCTTGCAGGCGTAGCCACAGCCATAAGCATAGGTGGACCAGGAGCTGTGTTCTGGATGTGGATGCTGGCCTTGCTGGGTTCGTCGTCGGCATTTATCGAGTCTACACTTGCCCAATTGTACAAGCGCAAGGGCAAGACCTCCTTTTATGGCGGACCAGCCTATTACATGAAGTATGGACTTGGCAAGGGATGGATGGGCATCCTATTTGCCGTGTTGATGATTATCACGTTCGGCTTTGCCTATAATTCTGTGCAGAGCAACACCATCTGTCTGGCTTGGCAGAAGGCTTTCGGCATAGAGCCAGCCACTATGGGCATTGTGCTTACGGCGCTCACCTTGCTCATCATTTTCGGAGGAATACATAGAGTGGCAAAGTTTTCTTCCACGGTGGTTCCCGTAATGGCTGTTGTCTATCTTCTGGTGGCCGTAGGCGTAGTTATATGGAACATAACCTGTCTGCCTAAGGTGCTGATAACTATTGTGGAGAATGCTTTCGGATTCAACCAGGCAGCAGGCGGAGTACTTGGTGTAACTGTGATACAAGGTATAAAGCGAGGCTTGTTCAGCAACGAGGCTGGTGAGGGTAGCGCGCCTAATGCGGCTGCTGTGGCTACGGTTAGCCATCCCGTAAAGCAAGGATTGATTCAAGCCTTGGGTGTGTTTACCGATACCTTGGTGGTTTGTTCATGCACGGCTTTCATTATTCTTGTTAGTGGGGTGGACGTAACGGCCTCCAACGGCATTCAGCTTACTCAGGACGCCTTGACCCACGAAATAGGAAGCATAGGCAATCCATTTGTGGCTGTGATGATATGGCTCTTTGCCTTCAGCAGTATCATCGGCAACTATTATTATGGCGAGACCAACGTTAGGTACATAAAGGATTCCAAACTGGGTGTGTTTGTCTACCGCCTTGCCGTGGCGGCTATGGTGATGACGGGAGCTGTTGTGTCGCTCGATTTTGCGTGGAGCTTTGCCGACATCACGATGGCGCTTCTAACCCTCTGCAATCTTGTGGCAATAGTTTTGCTCTCGCGCCAAGCCGTGTTCTTGCTGCAGGATTATCGCCAACAGAAGAAGGAAGGTCGAAATCCGGTGTTCAGCAAGGACAAGATGCCGGAGATTGCCGACAAGTTGGAGGCATGGTAGATAGATGTTTACAGAAAAGATATTTGAGAATGATTTGGCAACACTCATCCCATCACAACATCAAGCACCATCATCAGTACGAAACCTATGGCGAAACCGATGGTGCTGAGATTACTGTGCTTACCGTTGGAGGCTTCTGGTATCAGTTCTTCAACCACTACGTAGAACATGGCGCCAGCCGCAAAGGCGAGCATGTAGGGTAGGACGGGTATAATGAGTGAGGCAAGCAACAGTACGGCTATGGCTCCTATAGGCTCTACCACTCCGCTAAGCGAGCCTAACACGAAGGATTTCCATCGGCTATTGCCTGCTGCTCGCATTGGCATGGAGATGATGGCACCTTCGGGGATGTTTTGAATGGCAATGCCCAATGATACGGAAATGGCAGCGGCTAAGGATATGTGTGAAGCACCGTTTTCGGCTCCTGCAAACACCACGCCCACAGCCATTCCTTCGGGTAGGTTGTGGATGGTTACAGCAAGGGCAAGCATAGCTGTTTTAGAGAGATGCGACTTGATGCCCTCGGGCTTGTCGGTTCCGATATGGAGGTGGGGCGTAAGTTCGTCTATAAGCAGTAGGAAGCCTATGCCTAACAGAAATCCTACGGCTGTTGGCAATACCGACCATTTGCCGCTGTCAGCCTCCATCTCCATAGCCGGAATGAGCAACGACCATACGGCAGCTGCTACCATTACACCTGAGGCAAAGCCCAATAACGACTTCTGCAACCGCTCCGACATTTCGTTTTTCATAAAAAAGACGAAAGCCGAACCAAGCATCGTCCCAAATAACGGAATAAGAAGTCCAATGATTATTGTTGTTGTCATTTCTGTCATAATCTGTTATCTGTTAGTTACGATGCAAATATACAATTTATTTGTGAGTCGGGCAATACCTATAAGTGATGTTTTTTTTACTTCTCGTACAGTTCTATCGGCAGTCCGTCCGGGTCGCAGAAGAATACAAACTGCTTGCCTGTATATTCGTCCATGCGTATTGGTTCGTGCTTTACGCCCTTGCTGTCGAGTTCACTGACAGCAGCCGCAAGATTGTCCACCTCGAATGCAAGGTGACGCAGACCGGCAGCTTCGGGATAGGAAGGACGTTCAGGAGGATTGGGGAAGGAGAATAGCTCCACGACGTATGTGTCGCCCATCCAGCAGTCTGCCTTCCATGAATCGCGTTCCTCACGATAATATTCGCTCGCAATCTTCAAGCCCAGCACTTCTGTATAGAAACGCTTTGACCGGTTATAGTCAGAGCAAATCACGGCTACATGATGTATCTTGTTTAGTTTCATAATCTTTCTACTTAATAAATTCTCTTACGAAATGCGGATAATTTGCATCGCCTAATTGCGGAGCGTATTCAAAGTCTTCGTAGCTGAAAGCTGAGAGTTCTTCGGGAGCGACGATGCGGTTGTTCAGAATGAAACGGAACATTGCTCCACGGCACGACTTTGCCCATACAGCCTGCATCTTCAGTCTGCCGTCCTTCTGACGGACGTAGAAGAGAGGCTGGACGACCGTCACTTCCTTGCATACCCTCTTCCAGTCGAACAGATGTTCATATTCCTCGGTGGAGAGATGCAGGAGGATGCCGTCGTCAGCTTGCACGCTTCTGATGAGCACCTCTGTCAGCCGGTCCTTCCAGAACTGATTGATGGGCTTGTCGTTTGTGGTTTCGAGCGTGACGCAATGCTCCATACGATAGGGCACTATGCCATCCATAGGGCGGAGCAGACCATATAGGAAACACGTTATCCAAAGATCCTTCTGGGCATACTCCAATGCTCGGTCGCTCAAGGTGTCGGCACGCAGATGCTTGTATGCCTGACATTTCCCATAAAAAAACGTTGCAATATAAGATAGGCTGCGCCTAATGTCACTCGGTTTTTTGTTTTATTCTTCCATGATTTGCGTGATGCGCCTGATACTTCCTCTACGTTGGGTGATGATGAGGGGGACACGTTCCACCACAACCATAGAAGTGTCGAGACCCAAAGCCTTAGGCTCATCGATGCCTATCTTGCTGATAAGAGCGTAGAAAGTCATCAACAGGTTCTGCTGGCGGTTGTCTGAACTCTCCGGATAATATACGCGATGAATGATGATGAATCGGAAATCGCCAGGTATTCCGTTCTTGCGAAGCGAAGGATAGGTGCTTCTTAAATCTACCTTCTTGCTTGCCACAAGGTCTTCCACCACTTGTCGCAGATAGAGACTCACACGTGGTTCTATGCGGAAACCTATGTGCATCGTTATGCTGTAGAGGGTGTTTGGAATCAGAGTCTCGCAACTGTACTCGAGCGTGTCTGGAGTATCAACAAACTCCATATTTATAAACCAGTAATGATCGGCACGCTTAGGCTGCTTGTTGATTATGGAATATAGCAGCTTGTCGTCTACGGCACCTTCCTTGTTGGCATGGTTTACATAGACAAGATTGGAGGCGTACTTGGGAATGCTCTCGTCGGCTTTGATGTCGGAAATAATCTGATAATAGTCATCCAGCGGTTTGGTGCTGACATAATGTCGGCGTATCTTCATGGCTCTAACCCATACATACATCATCAGGAACAATATTCCGCCAATAAGCATCGTACACCATCCTCCAGCGAGAAACTTCGACAGGTTGGCTGCCAGGAATATGGCTTCGATGGTGCAGTAGGCACCCATAAACAACATAGTGAAGACTCGAGCCACACCCTTGCTGTGTAGGTAGAAACCGAGCAGAAGGGTGGTCATCAGCATGGTGATGGTGATGGCGAGACCGTAGGCTGCCTCCATGTGTGAGGAGTCGCGGAAGAGAAGGATGATGAGAACCACGCCGATGTACATGGCAAAGTTGATCATCGGGATATAGAGCTGTCCCTTTACATGGGTTGGATGCTTGATTCGCATACGCGGCCAGAAGTGCAGGTTCATGGCTTCGCTCAATATGGAGAAGGTGCCGCTGATAAGTGCCTGGCTTGCCACGATTGCTGCACCCGTGGCCATGATGATGGCGAAGATCAGCATGCTCTGGGGCATGATGGAAAAAAACGGATTTACTGAGGTGGCAGTCTGAATATGGTTAAGCACCCATGCTCCCTGTCCCAGATAGTTAAGAATAAGCATGGTCTTTACAAAGACCCAGCTTATGGTGATGTTCTTCCTGCCACAATGTCCCAAGTCTGAGTAGAGAGCCTCAGCACCAGTGGTACAAAGAAATACGGCGCCTAAGATTAAGAACCATTCAGGTGATTGTGCCAGCAGAGCAATAGCGTAATAGGGGTTGAAAGCCTTCAATATCATCGGATAAGATGTTATGCTGAAGGCTCCCGTCACGCCTAACAGTAGAAACCATAGCAGCATGAACACTCCAAACGACTTGCCTATGCTTTCTGTACCAAACCGCTGTACGAAGAATATGATGGTGATGATGGCAAGCGTGATTGGGATGACTGGTAGGTTGGGACTGATGCTCTCGAGTCCTTCGATGGCTGTAGTAACTGTGATGGCTGGGGTGATGATTCCGTCTGCCAGCAAAGTACTTGCGCCTATGATGGCCAATATGTAAATCCACTTGCTCTTTAGGCGGCGCAGCAGAGCGTAGAGGGCGAGAATGCCTCCTTCGCCATTGTTGTCGGCTCGCAGAGCCACGCATACGTATTTAATGGTGGTCTGTAGGGTGAGTGTCCAGATGATGCAAGACAATGCCCCAAGGATAGTGTTCTCGTTGATGGTTTCGCCTGTGTGGAGTATGGCCTTCATCACATATAGAGGTGATGTTCCGATGTCGCCAAACACGATGCCCAGAGTGACGAGTAGTCCCAGGAGACCTACTTGATGATGATTGAAGGATACCGATTTTCTTGTCTCTTCTCTCATTTTAATTTTCTTTTTAATTAAACAATGTTATCCTTTAGATTATTAAATTTGCGTGCAAAGGTATAAACATGAGAGGTAAGATATGATTTGTTTAACAAAATTTATCGGATTTAACACCTGGTAAAGGCATAATTAACCTTTTTTGCCCGTATCTTTTGCAACAATGTTCTTTGTCTTTTGCGTATTAGGCAGAAATCCCGCTATTATTCCTAACAAGGGCAATAACGAGCTCACCTGAAATATATACTCTATGCTTGTTTTGTCGGCAAGCCATCCGAAGAAAGCCGAGCCAAGTCCGCCCAAGCCAAACATCAGTCCGAAGAATATACCGGCTATCATTCCCACCTTGTCTGGCATAAGGTCGGTGGCATAAACCACTATCGACGAGAATGCCGAGGCTATGATTAGTCCTGATAGAAAACAGCAGATGATAGTCCATGTTAGGTTTACATATGGCATTGCTAATGCGAATGGTGCTGCTCCCAGTATTGAGAACCATATAACATATTTTCTTCCGAACTTGTCGCCCAGCATTCCTCCTGCCACCGTTCCTATAGCGAAGGCTGCAAGGAAAACAAATAGGAACAACTGTGATGCCTTTACCGACACACCGAACTTGTCTATAAGGAAGAAGGTGAAGTAGCTTGTAATGCACGAAGTATAGAAATACTTCGAGAATACAAGTAATATAAGTATTGACAAGGCGCCGTATTTGGCTCGCTTTGAGATGTTGTTGTTCAGTCCTGCTGTCTTTTGTGGATGATTAACAACATATTGCAGTTTTGCTTTGTACCATGCTCCCAGTCTTACCATTATTAATGCTGCAAGCATGGCAGCTATGGCAAACCATGATATTGAATGCTGGCCGTATGGCAGCACAATAAGAGCTGCAAGCAGAGGACCCAAAGCCGAGCCTCCGTTGCCACCTACCTGAAATATAGATTGTGCCAAACTCTTTTTGCCGCCTGATGCAAGCTGCGTAACACGCGATGCTGTAGGATGGAACACGGATGAGCCAAAGCCTACAACGCTTACTGCTATAAGTATAGCCCAGTAATATTCGGCAAATGCAAGAACCAATAATCCCGTCAAGGTAAAACACATGCCTATTGACAAGGCATAAGGCCGTGGATGCTTGTCGGCATATAGTCCTGTGAATGGCTGCAATATAGACGATGTCATCTGAAAGACAAGTGTTATGATACCAATCTGCGCAAACGAAAAGTCGAACTTGTCTTTCAGTATAGGGTATATCGACGGGATTATCGACTGTATCATATCGTTAAGAAAATGCGATATGCCGCATATCACGAGTATCGAATATACCGTTCCCTCTGTCATTGTAGGGTTGCCTTTAATTTTGTTGCTAATTGATTTCAGTTTCATATTATTTTAGTTTAATAATGTCGCTCCACCTTGTTGTAGGGTTTAAACTCTTGTGGTCGTGCTTTATGGCATCCGCAAACTTCTTTCCCCTTGGATATTGCTGTGCCGATAGTATAACGGTCTCGCTTCCGTCCACTTTATTTATTTTGTCCACGGCATTGTCGAGTTGCGTCATATGCCTGTGTCTATCCACATCAAAGTTGAACAGATCGGTTTGTATAGCCGTGTTTGTAACTACCTCCATCATTATCACCCCCGCCCGCTTATAGTATATACCTTGTCGGTATATGCGTTTTAGGCACGCTGTGGCTGCCTTTACAATATCTATTGTGGCCGATGTAGGTGTTGCGAATGTCTTCTCCGTCATATTGCTGTATTGCTCAAGCTCTGGTCTGAAGTGGTTTGAGTCGATAAACACGCCAATTATATTAGCCGCCGACTGTTGCTTGCGTAGCTTCTCGGCACATCTCGCAGCAAAGTTTGCCACATGTGTACGCAGAGTGTCAAAGTCGTTTACCATACCCTCAAAGCTTCGGCTTGTGCAAATGCTCTTCTTTCTTTTAGGTATGTCGTCGGGTATACAGTCGGTTCCGTTAAGTTCTGCCCATGTGCGTTCTATCACTACTGTCTTAAACGTGGACCTTACCCATGATGCCGAATGGCTTGCAAAGTCGTGTGCCGTCCTTATGCCCATAGCCTCAAGTCGTGCCTGATATCTTCTTCCAATACCCCATATTTCGCCAATAGGGTATAGTCTTGCAGCCTTCAATCGTTGTTCTTCCGAGTCGATAATGCATACGTGGTTGTATCCAGGATATTTCTTTGCAAAATGCGACGCCATCTTTGCCAATGTCTTTGTTCTTGCAATACCTATGCTTATGGGCATGCCTACCGACATCTGTATGCGGTCGTGCAGTTGCTCGCCCCAATCTCTTAGCTGTTCTGTAGAGAAACCATCCAACACGGCAAAGGCTTCGTCTATTGAGTAGCGAAAACATCTTGGTGTCATGTCGCGTATAATGGTCATCACGCGTCCTGTTATCTCGCCATAAAGTTCATAGTTTGACGAGAAAGCCTCTATCTTGGTATTGGGATACAGTTGCTTTAGCTGAAAGTATGGTGTGCCAGCCTTTATGCCCAATTGCTTTGCCTCCTTGCTTCTTGCCACTACGCATCCGTCGTTGTTTGACAGCACAACAACGGGTTTTCCTTCCAGGTCTGGACGGAAAACACGCTCACAACTTACGTAGCAGTTGTCGCAATCGCATATGGCATACCATTTCATAGTCTTTCTTTTCTTGTTTAATGTCTCCATTGTTTTATGGTCCACACCACAACGCCCCACACCCTGAAGTTGTCTTCCACGTCTATACGTATTGGCGAGTAGTTGGGGTTGGCTGGCTTCAGTTCTATATATCCTTCCTCCTTGTGTTTAAGGTCAAGGTATTTTATTGTGAACTCTCCATTTACAAATGCTACAATCACGTTGCCGTCCATTGGTTGCAACGATCGGTCTATCACGGCTATGTCGCCGTCGCATATTCCTGCATCTATCATCGAGTCTCCCGACACTCTTCCATAGAATGTCGCTTCCGGATTCTTTATCATGTCACGGTTGAAGTCGAGACTATCATGCAGATAGTCGTCTGCCGGACTTGGAAATCCTGCTTTAATCGTTGGGTCGAGTGCAAGCGCAAGCTTACTCTCAAAGTCGCCTTTTATACATTTTATATTTGTATTTTTCATCTTTCTGTCGCTTTCAAGTGCAAAGGTATACAATAATTATTACTTTTGACATAAGTAGGTGTTCTTAATTATTTTTATAAGTATGTGTTCATATTTATCTTTATATATGAGCGGCAATCAGTAGGAGGGTATGGCATCCCTGCCATACCCACTCTGCCATGATTGTACAGCCAATTTAGTGGGTATGGCAAGGATGCCATACCCTCCTACTATATGTAAATATTATTCTGAACTGTTACTTATTTAAGAGTATTTTATATGTGTAAAAAGTTTGGTGGTTATTTCAGAAACTCGTAAATTTGCGGCAACAGAACTTGAAACAATATGACTACAAATACTACCCAATTAACCGACGACGAGATTCTCGAAGGATTTCGTAATGCCAACGAGCACATCGTAAAAGATTATTTCTACGGCTATTGTCGTGTTGCCTACTGCATCTACGACAAACGATACGACTTGCAGCATAAGCCTGGCATGGACTTCTTCTCTCTTGCGCACGAGTATTATCTGGCTTTGTGCAAGCACAACTTCCAGCAGCTTGAAGACCGTAAGCCTTCAATGTCGCTCAAGACATGGATGGTAAATGGATTTCGCTTCTTGCTTCTCGACAAGCTCAAGGATGTTGATAAAGAGCATCGTTTCGAGAGTTTTGAGGCTCGTCAGGAGCGCACACGTATTAGCTTTGATGTTGTGGATAATGAGTTTGCAGCCGACTTCCGTCATACCATCAACGAGATTTGTCTGAAGTTTTATGGTCGCGACAGCAAGAATTCCATTATTCTGCAGATGCTCTTTATCGAGGGATTCAAAGGTAAGGAGATTGGAGCGCAGTTGGGTATGAGTGCGTCTGCCGTAACCCAACGTTACAACAAGATGATGCACGACGTTGTGGTGCCTTACTTCAAACGTTATTTTGTTGCCAACGAGTATGGCGCGTCGCCAATGTCAAGGTCTGACATTATGTGCGAGGCTATGCCAAGTCAAATGGATTATAATACAAAAGATATGGATAGAATAACACAACAGCGCATCACTCCCGAGTGGATTGACAGCCTTAAAGAGAATGAGGTATTTGTATTCGGCAGCAATCTTGCTGGTATGCATGGTGGCGGAGCGGCACGTGTGGCACGCTTGCGTTTTGGTGCAATAATGGGGCAGGGTGTAGGCATGCAAGGCCAAAGCTATGGCATACCTACAATGCAAGGAGGTGTTGATACTATTCGTCCTTATGTCGACGAGTTTATCAACTATGCCAAGGCTCATCCCGAAAAGCATTTCCTTGTAACGCCAATTGGTTGCGGCATTGCTGGATTTGAGCCTGAGGATATTGCCCCATTGTTTGAGGAGGCACGACTGGTGCAGAACGTTAGCCTGCCTGAAAGCTTTTGGAAAGTGCTGTAAGGTAAATAATAATGTAATATATATAATAAGGTGTGCACCTTATGTTTCTCTTTCTTGTATAGAAACATGTAGTGCACACCCATTTCTTTTTATTTCTCCTTAAAATAGCTTCCTTCCGGCATCGCGCAGTCAGAAGCCATGCACATATTGAAGCGTTCTCTTGATTTTCTTTCGCGTCTGAACATCTCTTCTGTGCCTTTTGCGTCCTCGCAGAACGATAGATGATTGTCTATGCCCATGTCGGCAGCCATGCCTTCAACGTCAAGGTTGTCGGTACCTATAAAGGTAAAGGTCCAGCCTTGCTTCTTAAGCTTGTCTATAAGATTCTTTATCATCTTGAGATTATACTCCTCGCTACAGTTCTCCTCGCCATCCGTAATAATGGTCACCAGCACCGAATCCTCGTCGGTTGTCTGCGCGTTTATCTTTGCTATGCCCATTCCAATAGCGTCGTACAGAGGTGTTGCACCGCCCGGATTATATTCGTCGCGTCCAAGTTTGTGAGCCATATTGGCTGTAACGTTGTCATATATCAGGCGCTTGTGCGAACTGTCAAACGTTATCAGCGTAACGTGCTGCTCAAGTTCCTTGTGTGTCATTTGCATCTTGCCGATTGTTTCAAGTGTCTCGTTGATGCCCATCAGAGCCTGCTTCTGGATTATTGCCATGCTGCCACTCTCGTCTACTACCAATAGATTAAATACTCGTTTCATAATTCTTGTGTGTTTTAAAAGTTCTACTTATATCCCTTAAAAGAAATATGATGCAGAAAAATTAAGCTGTCCACACAAAAAAACGATATTTTATCTGTTATTCGTATTTCTTGTGGAATATCAGCAAGCATATTGCGCCTGCCAAAGCCATTGGCACACCTATAAGTGCCGGATAGTTGTAGCCCAATCCTATTGATACTGGTAAGCCTCCAAGGAATGCTCCAAGGGCGTTGCCAAGGTTGAAGGCTGCCTGTATACAGCAACCTCCAAGCATCTCGCCTCCTTCACTATGCTTTACTATAAGATATTGCTCTGGCGAGCCTATGCCGAAGAGGCAAGCGCATATGCCAAACATCAGTATGGCTGATATATATCCGTTTGACGACAGAAAGAATGTAGCCAACAATGCAAGTGCCGCTATCAGCTGCAAGTAGAATGTGAAGCGTCCTGGCTGAATGCGGTCGGCTACAAACGCACTTACCTGGTTGCCCACAACCATACCAAGTCCTGCAAGAATCATAAGTAGCGATATGCTTGCAGCGCTGAATCCTCCATTCACTTGCAATAATGGCGATATGTAGCTAAACCAACACAGTATGCCTCCGTTGCCAAGGAACGTGGCGGCTATGATAAGCCATGGGGCAGGGCTGCGCATAAATCTGAACTGTGCCTTCATGCCGTTGTTGGGCAATGCCTCTACATCTGGCACCCAACGGTATATCATATATAATGTAACGAGAGCCATTACGGTAGACATGGCAAATGGCATGCGCCATGAGATGATATGGCTTAGGAATGTTCCCAGCGGAACACCTATAAGATTGGCAAAGGGCATGCCGGCGCACATCATGGCTACTGCTTTGGTGCCCTTGCCTTTATCGGCTATCTTTACTGCTACTATTGCGCCCGTACCAAAGAAGGCTCCGTGGGGCAGACCTTGCACAAAACGGGCGCATAGCAACAAACCGTAGCTTGGAGATATTGTGGCAATAGCTGAGCCCAAGGCTATGAGCGACGAAAGAAACAGCAGTATGTTTCTTGGACGATACTTGTGCATGAATATCAGCGAGAATGCACCGGCGCACACGCCTAAGGCATAAATCGAAATAAGATGTCCGGCTTGTGGTATCGATACTCCCATGTTGTGTGCCACATCCGTCAATATTCCTTCAATTATAAACTCGGCTATGCCAAGGGTGAAGGTGCCCAAGGCAAGGGCGAATAGTCCTTTCTTCATAAATCTATGTCTTTTTATGATGCAAAGTTAATCAATTAATTTTTATACATTATACGTATAAGTGTAGTTTTGACACGATATATGCGTTTAATGATTTAAAATAAGTAAACTTCTGGTTAAAAGAAATAAAACATTGAAATATTTACAAATTTGTTTTGCTCATATAAATATCTTTTGTATCTTTGCATTGTGAATAAGAAAAACAGGTAAATGTAATAAAGATAAATAAGAAATGAACAACAAAGAAGCAATAGCACGACTTACTGAGCATGGCATAAAGCCATCTGTACAACGCATAGCTATAATGCACTACCTGCTCACACACTTCACCCATCCAACGGTGGATGATGTTTATCGCGGACTTTGCTCCAAGATACCCACGCTCAGTCGAACTACGGTATACAATACGTTGCGCATGTTTTCCGAGAACAACGCGGCACAGATGATTACCATAGACGACCATCGGGTGTGCTACGATGGAAACATCAACGCACATGCTCATTTCTATTGCAATCGCTGCCGACGTGTATACGACATCTTCGACGAGGTTTCTCCTCTGTTGTCGTGCAAGGAGATAGGTGGACATCAGGTTAGCGACGTGCAACTCTACTATAAAGGCATTTGCAAAGAGTGTCTTGAAAAGGATAATCAAAACTTGGAGGAATGCTCAAGTCAAATTAGCTAACCTCCTGACAAACAATAACATTATACAATAACTTTAAAAACAATAGCATTATGAAGAAGAAGTTTATTTGCACAGTATGTGGTTATATTTATGAAGGTACAGAGGCTCCTGAGAAGTGCCCAGTTTGCAAGGCTCCTGCAAGCAAGTTTAAGGAACTTGACGACCCAACAGAAGGTCCTGCCTTCGCTACAGTACACACTCTTGGCGCTGCTCGTAAGGAAGAAGCCAATGCCGAGATGATTAAGGATCTTGAGACTCACTTTAATGGTGAGTGTGGCGAGGTTGGTATGTATCTTGCAATGAGCCGTCAGGCCGATCGCGAGGGATATCCAGAGATTGCTGAGGCTTTCAAGCGCTATGCTTTCGAGGAGGCAGAACACGCAAGCAAGTTTGCTGAGCTCCTTGGCGATGTATTAAAGGATACAAAGAGCAACCTTGAGGCTCGTATCGCTGCCGAGCGTGGTGCTTGCGAGGATAAGTTCCGCATTGCAAAGAACGCTAAGGCTGCTGGCATGGACGCTACACACGATACCGTTCATGAGATGGCTAAGGACGAGGCTCGCCACTGCGCTGGCTTCATGGGCTTGTACAAGCGTTACTTCGGTAAGTAAATGATACTTTAAAAGGTATATATAACTGGTTGGGGAGACAGACTTCAAATTGGAGTTTGGCTCCCTTTTTTTGTTTTCCAAGGTTTTATCATGCTTAATTTTTATTAACTACTTACATAAATCGCTCATACTAACAAAATTTTTGTAACTTTGCATTCTATATGTATCTTGTAGCAGAATTAAAACAAGTTTATATAATTAATTAAATGAAACAGTACAAATTAGTGAACAATGTGCTTGGCTGGCTTACCTTCTTGGTTGCAGCCTTCGTGTATTGTTCGACAATTGAACCGACAGCCAGCTTTTGGGACTGTCCTGAATTCATTACTACCGGCTATAAGCTGGAAGTAGGTCATCCGCCTGGAGCGCCATTTTTTATGCTCACGGCCAATCTATTCTCTCAGTTTGCCAGCGATCCGTCTCAGGTAGCTCGCATGGTTAACACAATGAGTGCGTTGCTTAGTGCTACCACCATTCTGTTCTTGTTCTGGAGCATAACGCACCTCGCACGCAAGCTCATTGTTAAGGATTGGAACGAGATGACCACCGGCAAGATGATTGCTATACAGGCATCTGGCTTGGTAGGCGCACTTATCTATACCTTCTCCGACACCTTCTGGTTCTCGGCTGTAGAAGGCGAGGTTTACGCCTATTCATCAGCATTCACAGCCATTGTATTCTGGCTTATCCTTAAGTGGGAAGACCATGCCGACGAGCCTCACAGCGACCGCTGGCTTGTGCTTATTGCCTATATGACCGGTCTTTCTATTGGTGTTCACCTTCTCAACTTGCTTTGTATTCCGGCTATAGTGCTTGTCTATTGCTATCGCCGCTATCCACACATCGAGCTTAAGGGCTCGCTCTTGGCATTGGTTGGCTCTTTTGTCATCGTTGCAGGCGTTCTCTATGGTGTAGTACCTGGAATCATTACTGTAGCCGGATGGTTTGAGCTGCTGTTTGTCAATCAGTTAGGTTGTCCGTTCAATACTGGCGAGATTATCTATATCATTCTGCTTGTAGCCATCGTTATATGGGCTATTTACGAGTCGTATGTCGATCGCAACTTCAAGCGTCAGAACATCTCGTTCACTCTCTCGGTAGGTATGCTTGGCATTCCTTTCCGTGGAACAGAGTGGGGTGCTGCTATCATTGGCATCATCATCCTTGTGGCTATCTATTTTGGCTTAAGCTATCGCCGCAAGGTAGAGAAGCAGCTGGTGCCGGTCATTTCGGCCCGCTTCAAGAACACAGCCCTTTTGTGTATGCTTATGCTTATGATAGGCTATTCAAGCTATGCGGTTATCGTTATCCGTTCGGCAGCCAACCCGCCTATGGATCAGAATTCGCCCGAGGACGTCTTCACCCTTGGTTCATATCTTAGCCGCGACCAGTATGGCGACTCGCCTTTGGTTTACGGTCAGGCATACACATCGCAGGTGGCTTTCGATGTCGATGGCAACATGTGCATTCCTAAGCGCAAGGAAGGCGCTCCTATATGGCAGCGCAAGGAGAAGGCTTCGCAAGATGAGAAGGATTCTTACTTCGTGGTTTCTCACAAGGATAAACTGGTATATGCTCAGAATATGCTGTTCCCACGTATGCACTCTTCGGCTCACGCACAGGCATATGAGAGTTGGCTTGGAGGTGTTCAGGGCAACGAGGTACCTTACGACCGTTGCGGCGAGATGGTTACTGTCAAGATGCCTTCACAGTGGGACAACATACGTTTCTTCCTTTCTTACCAATGCAACTTCATGTATTGGCGCTACTTTATGTGGAACTTCGCCGGACGCCAAAACGATATGCAGGGCAATGGCGAGCCTGAGCATGGCAACTGGATTACCGGTATCTCGTTTATCGACAACTGGATGCTGGGCGACCAAAGCAAGATGCCTCAGGAGCTTAAGGACAACAAGGGACACAACGTATTCTATTGCTTGCCGCTTTTGCTTGGTCTCATCGGACTCTTCTGGCAGGCTTGGCGCGGACAACGTGGCATACGCCAGTTCTGGGTGGTGTTCTTCCTGTTCTTTATGACGGGTCTTGCCATCGTGCTATACCTTAATCAGACTCCGCAGCAGCCACGTGAGCGCGACTACGCTTATGCCGGTTCGTTCTACGCATACGCTATTTGGTGCGGTTTGGGCGTGCTTGCTATCTACGATATGCTTAAGAAGCGCGTCAAGGGCAACGAGGTTGCACTTGCAGGTATTGTAGGTGTTGTGTGCCTGCTTGTACCTATTCAGATGGCATCGCAGACATGGGACGACCACGACCGTAGCGGACGTTATACATGCCGCGACTTTGGTCAGAACTACCTGATGACTCTTCAGGACAAGGGCAATCCTATCATCTTCACCAATGGTGATAACGATACATTCCCGCTCTGGTACAATCAGGAGACTGAGGGTGTGCGTACCGACGCTCGTGTATGCAACCTTTCTTACCTTCAGACCGACTGGTACATCGACCAGATGAAGCGTCCTGCCTACGATTCACCTTCGGTTCCTATCTCATGGCCACGTCTCGACTTCTGCTCTGGTACTAACGATTATGTCCAGGTAGACCCGTCCCTCAAGCAGCAGGTACTCGATTTCTATGCTAAGCATCCTGCTGAAGCTAAGGCTCAGCTTGGCGACAATCCGTTTGAGCTCAAGAATGTGCTTAAGTATTGGGTACGCTCTAAGGATGACGAAACACATGTTATACCTACCGACACTCTGTATCTCACCATCGATAAGGAAGCTGTTAAGAAGAGTGGTATGCTTATGGCAAGCGACACAATACCCGACCATATGATTATCTCGCTCGCTGGCAAGCGTGCCCTTTACAAGAACGACCTCATGATGCTCGAGATGCTTGCTCAATGCAATTGGACTCGTCCTCTGTATGTGGCTACAACTGTAGGTTCTGAAAACTATATGAACCTTGGCGACAACTTCGTTCAGGAGGGTCTGGCCTACCGCATCACTCCGTTCACAACCAACAAGAATGGAGCCAAGAACTTTGATACGGAGAAGACATATAACAATGTAATGAACCGTTATAAGTTTGGTGGACTCGAAACTCCGGGCCTATATCTCGACGAGACAGTTATGCGTATGTGCTTCACCCATCGTCATCTCTTTGCGCAGCTTGCTTTGCAACTCATCCAGGAGGGCAAGAACGACAAGGCTCTTAAGGCTTTGCGCAAGTGCGAGAAGGTGTTGCCCAACTATAATGTGCCTTATACATTCATGTCTGGCTCTGCCGATATTGCCCGCGCTTATGCTATGTTGGGCAAGAAAGCCGATGCTAAGCGTGTGCTGATGCAGGTTTGGGACAATGCCAAGGGATATGCCGACTATTATGTTCAGCTCACTGGCCCGCGTTTCGACCTTTGCCAGAACGACCTCATGCGCCAGCTCTACATCATGCAGAGCATAGCAGACATTATGCAGCTTGCTGACACAAAGCAGGCTGAAAAGTGGTCTGGCGTGGCTAATGCAATATATAGAATGTATCAAGCAAAAGGCGGACAGCCGTTCGAAGAAAGATGATAATTGAACAACCCGCTATGTGGTTGCGATGGTTATTTCCAAGCGCAACCTGGAGAATGGATCATACAGAGCGCTCGGTATACATTACATTTGACGATGGACCTATACCCGAGTCTACTCCTTTCATTCTCCAAACACTGGCGGAGTTTGGTGTTCGTGCCACGTTCTTTATGGTGGGCGACAATGTGCGCAAGTATCCCGAGCTGTATAAGCAGATAGTTGCTGCCGGTCATCAAGTAGGTAATCATACCTATCACCACCTTGGCGGATTCAAACATCTTGCTAAGACGTATATTGATGATGTGGAACGGGCCAACGATCTTATAGGCTCGCACCTGTTTCGACCGCCTCATGGATGTATGACACATACAGAGTTTCTTTGGCTTAAGCGTAAGTATCGCATCGTGATGTGGGATCTTGTGACACGCGACTATTCCAAGTGGCTCACCGCTGACGAGGTTTACGACAATGTTCGCAAGTATGCACGCAACGGTTCAATCATTACTTTTCACGATTCGCTAAGGAGTATAGGCAAACTCCGCACGGCACTTCCACGTTCGTTGAAATGGCTCAAGGACCAGGGCTTTGAGTTTAAGACATTCGAATAAGAGTGTGCCAATACAAGAATGTACAGATAACCAGTAATTGTCTTCGTATGGATAAGAAACAATTATCTCTAAAAATAAAAGCCGAGGCTAAGAACCTCGGCTTTTTTGCATGTGGCATAGCTAAAGCCAATGCCGTTGACCCGGATGTTGTGGCTTCGTACAAGAAGTGGATAGGCGAGGGTGGACACGCCACTATGGCATATCTCGAGAACTATCCCGACAAGCGTTTCGACCCACGCTTGCTTATGGATGGTCTGCAGAGCATAGTGTCGGTGGCGCTGAATTATGCGCCTGCCAATACATTGCCGCAGGGCGAACCACAGTTTGCTGCTTACGCTCTTGGCAAAGACTATCACGATGTAGTTAAGGGCAAGTTGCGTCAGTTGGCCGAGACACTTGGCTTCGACGTGTATCGTGCCTTCTGCGACTCGGCTCCAGTACTTGAGCGTTATTGGGCTGTTAAGGCAGGTCTGGGTTGGACAGGTCGCAACCATCAGCTCATAATCCCACATGCCGGTAGCATGTTCTTCCTTGGCGAGCTGTTTTTGCCTATAGAACTATGCTATGACGAGCCAATGCCATCGCGTTGTGGCAAGTGTCATGCGTGTGTGGATGCGTGCCCTACCCATGCTTTATCTTTTGTTGACAACACAGCAAAGACTCAGTTCGACGCCCGCAACTGTCTTAGTTATCAAACTATCGAGAATCGTGGCGACATCCCTTCCGACCTATCCGACAAGATGGGCGATACTATCTACGGTTGCGACCGTTGTCAAACGGCCTGTCCATGGAATCGCTTCTCCCAACCCACCGATATTCCCGAGCTACAGCCTACTGACGAACTCCTCAACATGAAGCGAGAGGATTGGCTCTTGCTTACCGAAGAAGACTACCGCCGATTGTTTAAAGGTAGCGCCGTTAAAAGGGCAAAATACTCGGGTCTGATGAGGAATATTCACGAGGCACTCGACTAAGTCCTAAACCGCTTCCTAATCTCCTCTCCAAGCATTATATATTACTTGCCATTTTAATATAATATAAATGGGCAAGTAATATAATATAAATGGGCAAGTAATATAATATAAATGGGCAAGTAATATATATTAAATGGCAAAGTAATATATATTAAAAAGGCGAGAGATAAAATATTGTCATTCCAAAAAAGCTACTACATCTGAAATTCCATCTTCAGAAATATCATTATACTCTTCAATATTACTTACAAATTCACGCAGTCTCTTGAATAGTTTCTTCATTACCTTCAAATCTGCTCTAGCCTCCTCATATGTAATATCATCTGCATCATTAATCATGTAATATCTTACACCTACAATAAAGTCACTAATTACGCAACCACCTCCATGATAATATGCAATTAATTGATTAAAGTTATGAGAATCTCCACAATCTTCACGCCAAAATTCTTCAAATAAATTCTTAAAAACCTTATCATCACGAATTGTTGAACAAATATCATCAACCTCTGCTGCAACACCATTTGCTTTCTTAACAATTTCAATCTTCTTCATAAGTAGAAAATTTAAATTTAACTTATTTGTTATTAACTTACATATCAAAGATACACTTTATATTTGAAACAAAAAAATCAGAGAAGAAAAACAACTGATTTTTTCAATTCTTTTCTTCTCTGAACTTTTTATTAAAGTATAGCTGATCTTATTGTTGGTGTTCTGCTTACCGTCGTCTATCGCCCAAGAACCTGGTGCGTGTTCTGCCCAATGGGCAACATGACCCAATTAATCTGTAAACTCAAAGCAAGATGAATCTGCAACAAACCTTCAAAAGGCTATCTGTAGTTTTGTCCAAGGTCTCTTTATACATGAGACCTTCAATATATTCTGTTGGAATTGACGAATAGCCGTATTTTGCTCCAAGAATGGCACACGCTACTGCGGCATTTGTATCAGCATCGCCTCCAGCATTCACAACGGCAAGCAATCCTTCTTCAAATGAAGAGGCATGCCAATATGCCCATAGAGCTACAGATAGTGTTACTAAGGTATAGCCACAATTGTCGTAGCACACAAGGTTTTTGACATCTGTTTCCAACCATGCTTTGTCAATATATTCACAAATGTCAGCATCATATTGAATGGCTGTATCAAGCATCTCAGAGCGTGTTTGTGGTTCCATACCATAAACTAATGCGTGTATAAGTTCGGAGACTATTACGCATGAGCATATGCATCTTGGATCGTAATGAGTCAGCTTGCATATATTCTCTGCACATGTCCTTACTTCTTTAGGGAACAGTCCTACAATAGATGTGCGCATCAGTCCACCGTTAGCTGCTGATTTGCAGCCACTCATTCTCCAAACCATTTGTGAAACCTCAAACGGCTTCTCTGTATAGTCGCCAATCATCAGTACTTTATAGGTATGTGCTCCGATGCCCATAGGAACACCATTAGCCCAAGCCTTGAAATGTTTGGAGATATTTAAGAAATTGACACCTTTGTCCTCAATTACTGCATCAGCAATGCATAGCATCATGTCTGTGTCGTCAGTCCAATCGCCAATTTTCCATCGTTTCCGATGTCTATCCTGATATATCTGCTTATAGTGTTGTAGTCCATGAGGATATTTCCAAGCGATATCCTCGTCAGTCATGAACTCCGTTCCCAATCCGAGTGCATCGCCAATAGCTTGACCATATAGGCAACCTTTAAATCTATCAATTATTTCGTGTTTCATAGCCGTACAGATCTAAATTTCAACAAAACAGGTTAACACCAAATGTAGTTATCTCTATTTTAGATGAATCTTGCATTGACAAACTATCATTGTCCTGCTTCATCATAATATAACTTGAGTCAGTTCTTTCTTTACTGACATATTTGCAAGAGCCACAGTCTTTATTGGATGCTTTTCTTGAACAAGACAATATAGTGACGCTTATGACCAAGCATAAGTATATTATTCTTTTAAATTCACTCTTATTCATATTGCTAATTCTCCAAAAGTCGTTCAATCATCATGGCCTACGGATGTTATACTTTTGGATGGCTTCTATAGCACGCTGAAATCCTCTATCTGCAGCAGCATACATATAGTATGCCATCTTGTTAGAATCTTTTTCTACACCTAAACCATCGTTGTAGCATATGGCAAGATGGAACATAGAATCAGGTTCTCCTTGATCGGCTGCTTCTTTAAACCACTTGATTGCCTCTGCATAATCTTGCTCCGTACCCCTTCCAGAGTAATATAAATGGCCAAGACAAAATTGACCTTGTACAGAGCCAGCCACAGCAGATTTCTTGAAAAAGTCAAATGCCTTACTTGAATCTTGATCAACACCTATTCCATTTTCATACATGATTCCAAGATTGCATAAAGCGTCTCCATGTCCCTGTTCTGCTGCTTTAAGATACCATTCTATCGCCTTCTGAGGATCTTTTTCAACACCTTCTCCTTGACGATAGCAAATGCCCAAATCAAATTGAGCTTGCGCATATCCCTGCTCTGCAGCAATTTTGTAGAGTTCTATGGCTTTCTTATCATCTCTCTGGATACCTATGCCATAAGTATAACACTTGGCTAACGAGGCAATTCCGTCGAGTGAGAATTCAGATGCTTTTTTATACCACTCAAAAGCATAATTACCATTTTGCTGGGTTCCAATTCCATATCTGTAGCAATCTCCTAAACGAACAAATGCATCCTTATAACCTCCTTTGGCAGCTTTCTGCATATACAAGAAGTATTTATTGGCATCTTCCTCTATGCCGTCACCATTCATAATATGCATTGTCAATTGGAATGTACATTCCAGATTTCCTGCTTTATCTCCTTTTTCAAGCCATTCTACAGCTTTTTTGAAATTACGTTCTGTGCTGATATCGTCCATATAGTATAAGTAAAGATTCCAGTATGCCTCTATATTACCAAGCTCTGCAGCTTTGGTATAGCAGGCTAAAGCTTTCTCTTTATCGTCCTCTGTTCCGATACCTTTTTTATAGCATGTTCCTAAATTGTTCATTGCTGCAGCATTGTTCAAATCAGCAGCTTTTGAGTATAGCTCAAAAGCACGTTTGTAGTCGTGAGGGACATCTTCTGACTGTTCAAAAATCCAACCAAGTTCAAGCATGCTATCAGTATTACCTTTTAATATACTTTTCTCGAAGATGGTTATAGCCTTATTAATGTCTTTTTCGACAACAATTCCTTCTTGGTAATATTGACCCAACATGCAAAGAATCTCTCCGTCTGCATTTTGGTCTTCTGACATATGTTTAACAACTTTGTATACGGATTCAGGTGCTTTTGCCATCATGTATTTAATAGCAGGAATGAACTCCATATCAGCCGCCTGTTGAATCATAGATAATCCTTCTGCTTTTTTACCTGATATTCGTGTACTGATATGGTATATGCGTCCTAATGCGAATAAGGCAGGAACATATCCTTTCTGACTTGCCTTTGTCAAATCATCAATTGCGCGAAAGAATCTATAATCATCGATGTCATCGTCAAGTTTACCAATAGATTTTATATACAATGCTTCAGGGTCTCCCTTATCGGCATCTTGGCAAATGCGCTTAAACGTTGCATATCCCTTTTCTTTGAAATCAGAATTGATAGCAGAGGATTGTCCGTTGTCGGCAAACACGTTTGTTAATAGTTTTTTTGCAGCAGCAAAATTCTTTGCCGCTGCTTTCTGAAGATACTCATGGGCTTTTTCTATGTTATCTTCAACTCCTATACCATATAAATAGTTGAAACCAAGCTCATACATGGCTTCTACATTGCCAAGCACTGCTTGGGCTTTCAGTTTAATTATGTCAAATTTTGTAGTCATATCTAATTGTTTTAAAATGGTAAATCATTGTCTATTATTTTCTTTAACTTTGGAAGCATTATCGAAAAACGTTTTATCTCCCCATATGGTACGTATACGTGTTTAAGAGAAGAACATCCTAAAAAAGCATCATCTCCTACATGTTCCAAGGATTTAGGAAGGTATATCTCTTCCAGTGTTGTATTGTTATAAAAAGCATTGGCTGCTATACTTTTAAGACCATCTGGTAAGACTACAACTTTGTCTTGTTCAGCCATTACTTGTTGTTTTTTATGTAGTAAATATCTACCTGATTCCATTTGAACTACAAATAGGTCGTCTTTAGATGCAACTATTTCCTCTACAGTTATGTTCTCTAAGTATACCCCAAAAGATACGTAAGTTTGAATACCTTCCTTGTTTGTGAATAAACATTTTCTACACAAATTACCTGTTTTCTTATCAACAAAGAAGCCTACTTGCATTCTACCGTATATTCTAGCAAAAGAAAGAAGTGACCATACTTTTGTAAACCAACTCTCATAATGAGAACATAGGCATGAAAACAAAACTGTATGTTCCTTGTTGAACACCAATGTTCCTTCCTTAACAAATCGCTTGCAATCCCATTTGATAGTTCTTAATTTATAACACCCAGCAAAGGGGTTATCTTCACAGATGGAAAGTACGTATTTTTTATAAGTGATTGAGAATGAGATAAATTTTTATCTCATAAAAAGAAGAGGTTACGAATTAGAAATAAACAGAATGTAGCAT
>ENA-OPCZ01000025-OPCZ01000025.1-human-gut-metagenome-genome-assembly--contig:-NODE-25-length-90510-cov-18.008944_pt1 | contig 90510 bp, 68 predicted proteins | sample MGYA00241566_ERZ501483 | MGnify/ENA primary metagenome ERZ501483 (study PRJEB25962, sample SAMEA1965191) | human gut metagenome | biome: human gut; feature: human-associated habitat; material: faeces... | reverse complement strand
CAATAGTTGTATGCTAACATCGGTATCCAACAGATCCTTTAACAAAAAAACTTGCCAAAAATTTGGTCAATAACATAGAATGCCCCCATTAGAGCTAGCGTTTTGAGTTAGCGTTTTGAGTTAGCGTTTTGATGTAGCTTTTTGTGAGTCTTGCAGTAAGGCACCGGAAGAAATCCCCTCTCAAATTCATTGTGTAAATCAATTGATATACTTACCTTTGCAATAACAGAAATCGCTTGCATACCGCCTGATCAGCAAGCGAGTCGTTTTATATATGAACCAGAGAACGAGTGTAGTTTTTAGTGTTATTTCATAGTAGAATGAGGTCAGAATGAAAATCAAACATATAATCATTTCGCAACAGCTTATACGTCATATTACATACCGCAGTGCATTGTACGCCCTTGGTTTGGTATGCGCCTTTTGGTTGCTTGTCACGCCCATGGGGTGCCACAAGCGCGATGCACAGACCAATGAGGTGCAAGCCCCAACGGCTGCCGACTCTGTGCGCCGGTTGGTCATGACGGTGCGCAGTAGTGCACGCTTGTATGTGACTGAAATGCAGGTGCACAAACTCGTGACCAACACCGACGAACCCGTGTTGACGGGGCAGGTGCTCGGCATGCCGGTCAACATGCCGACGCGCATTGGCAAACGACGCGTGCTCATTCCGCTCGACGTGACCATAAAGGCATACATCGACCTGCAACATTTTGACGAGCGCAACGTGGAACGCACCGACAGCACCCTGATTGTGACGCTGCCAGACCCGCAGGTGGTTATAACAGCATCGAAGATTGACAACAAGGGTATACGCCAATATGTGGACATGGCGCGCTCACGCTACACCGATGCCGAAATTACGGCTTTGGCACGGCAGGGCGAGGACAGCATTGCACGACACATGGCCCACTATGGCATAGAACGCGAGGCACAACGCAGCGCCGCCAACCAACTGTTGCCGCTATTGCAGCAAATGGGCTATAAGGAGAGCCAGGTAACTGTGCGGTTTAAGAAAACATTTACTGACAACGATTTTGTACGCATGACGCGCAGACAATGAAGCAGACTGATAAACAACATAGCATCATGACATGGCGCAAGGCCATTGGTAGCCTGTTGCGCTGGTGGTGGGTGGGGGCTGCTGCCATAGTGGCAGTGGCTGTGGCCTATATATATAAAGGAGTGACCGACAATCCACCCGTCAGTTTGCGTGTGGTGCATAACACGCGCATCGATGTCACGCCCGAACAAATAATGGCCGTGCGCGACATCGGGCAGTGGGAGTTTCTTACCATCAACACCGAGGAGGTGGTGGAGTGGGAGCACAAGCGCACTTTCGGCACCGACCGCCTGGTGCGTATCTATCAGGGCACACTGCGGCTCGGGGTGGATATGCAAAAGGTTTCGGACGGGTGGTTTGTGTCATTGCCCGACTCCACAGCTCAACTCACCTTGCCACCAGTGTCGCTACTCGACGAGCGTTTTATTGACGAGGCCAGGACGCGCTCCTTCTACGAACGGGGCACGGTGACGCCCGATGTGCTTGACCAGCTTTATGCGCAAGCGCAGCAAAAAATGCGACGCCGCTGTTTGACGCCACAGAATATGCAGGCAGCGGAGACCAACGCGCGGCAGCAATTCGAACGCATTTTCCGGCAAATGGGTTTCAAGCGTGTCATCGTCAAATTTGATGGTAAGTAATGAGTGAGTATTCAGAATTTATGGCTGTCCTGTAAAATGTTCAAGCACCAAACGCTACCACTAAACGCTACCACTAAACGCTACCACCAAACGCTACCACTAAACGCTACCACTAAACGCTACCTCTAATGGGGGCGACGCGTCCCGCGTTAGCGGCAAATGTCATAACTTAGAACCACCCATTAAAGATTGCGCAATTTGTTTGCTCATTCGCGCCAATTACAGTAATTTTGCCTGCAAATTCAATACATAAAATACACATAAAGTATTATGGCAAAGAAAGCACTTCTTATGATTCTTGATGGTTGGGGCATTGGTAAGCACAACCATGGTGATGTTATCTACGAAACTCCCACACCGTTTATGGACCACCTCAACGCTACATACCCTCACTCACAGCTGTTGGCCTGTGGCGAAAATGTGGGTCTGCCCGAAGGCCAGATGGGAAACTCAGAGGTGGGTCACCTCAATATCGGTGCCGGCCGCATCGTTTACCAGGATTTGGTAAAGATTAACCGTGCCTGTGCTGATGGTTCAATCATGCAGAACCCCGAGATTGTGTCGGCCTACGAATATGCCAAGAAGAATGGCAAGGGCTTGCACCTCATGGGCTTGACCTCAACCGGCGGTGTGCACTCGTCACTCAGCCACCTGTTCAAACTTATTGGCATTGCCAAGGAATATGGCGTGGCAGAGAACACTTACGTTCACTGCTTTATGGACGGTCGTGACACCGACCCGAAGAGCGGCAAGGGCTTTATTAAGGAACTTCAAGGCGTATGCGATGAAAATGGTGCACACATTGCCAGCATCATCGGCCGTTTCTATGCCATGGATCGTGACAAGCGCTGGAACCGTGTAAAGATTGCTTACGACCAGTTGGTTGAAGGCAAGGGACGCAAGGTGACCGACATGGTTGAAGGTGTGCAGAGCTGCTACGACTCAGACTCTGAGGAGCACAAGAACACTGACGAGTTTATGGAACCGCTCGTTAACGCCAATGTGGACGGCCGCATCAAAGAGGGCGATGTGGTAATCTTCTTCAACTATCGTAACGACCGTGCCAAGGAACTTACAGTGGTTCTCACACAGCAGGATATGCCTGAGGAGGGTATGCACACCATTCCCGGTCTGCAGTACTACTGCATGACTCCCTACGATGCCTCATTCAAGGGCGTGCACATTCTCTTCCCCAAAGAGAACGTACATAACACGCTGGGCGAATACATCTCAAAGCAGGGCTTGAAGCAGTTGCACACAGCTGAGACTGAGAAGTATGCACACGTAACATTCTTCTTCAATGGTGGTCGCGAAACACCCTATGAGGGTGAGGACCGCATTCTGGTGGCTTCGCCCAAGGTGGCTACTTACGACCTCAAGCCCGAGATGTCGGCCTTTGAGGTGAAGGACAAGCTGGTTGCCGCTATCAAGGAGAACAAGTACAACTTCATAGTAGTGAACTTTGCCAATGGCGACATGGTAGGTCACACCGGTGTGTACGAAGCTATCGAAAAGGCTGTAAAGGCTGTTGACAGCTGCGTGAAGGACGTGGTGACTGCCGCTAACGAAATTGGCTACGAAACCATCATCATTGCCGACCATGGTAATGCCGACAATGCAGAGAATGCTGATGGTACGCCTAACACTGCCCACTCACTCAACCCCGTGCCTTTCATCTATGTAACAGATAACAAGCAAGCTAAGGTGAAAGACGGCGTGTTGGCCGATGTGGCTCCGTCAATTCTGCATATCATGGGTCTGAAGCAGCCTGCCGAAATGACTGGCAAGGACTTGATTGAGGACTAATTCCTTGAACATAAAGCACTTTGTGGGTGTGTAAGCCCGCATCAACAGGCGAGGCATTCACTCTCGACGAACCATATTATTAACTGGGTTATCAGCAGGTAATATGGCATTTGCCGGGCGTGAGTGCCTCGCTTTTTGGTGGTGCTTATGCGGGTGGCAAGGCGTCTGTAAAGGCCCGTAATGCCCCGTAATGCAGCCACGTTTTTATTTTTTTATTACACCAAACACGTAATGCAATCACAGATATGTTTAACTTTGCATAATTTCTATTCAACTTTCAGATTTGGCAAGTACGGGCTGAACTGTCGTGCAAGGCTAATGCGATAAAATTGAGATCGTTTTTGGGAATTCTATTCGTTGTTGTTGCTATTCGGTGAAAAGTAAACATGCGAACGGACTCAAGCACAAAACGCTACCTCTAATGGGGGCGACGCGTCTCGCGTCGGGAAAAGATGCAGCTATTATTTAGTAGAGGTTCGTATTTCCCTCCTTTCTCTATTCCGACGCGGGACGCATCGCCCCCATTAGTGCTTGCGTTTTTTACAGCGCTTTTCAGGCAACTTAAAATGCCTCACATTGGGCCTTTAGCCCGTCCTGGCTAAGTCCGAAACTTCAATAAAATAATATATGGAACAATCTAAAACAAATCAATTCAATGTGTTGGCAGAAAAGCCGGTAGGTTCGCTGCTCATGCAATACGCCATACCAGCTATTGTGGCCATGGCCGCATCGTCGGTGTATAACATCATCGACGGCATTTTTATTGGTCAGGGCGTGGGGGCAGAGGCTATTATGGGACTGGCCCTTACCGGTCCGCTCATGTCGCTCACTGCTGCTTTTGGCGCTATGGTGGGCGTGGGTGCTGCCACATTGATGAGTGTGAAACTCGGACAAAAGGATTATGGCACGGCACAAAAGATATTGGGCAATGTGGTCATTATGAACCTCACCCTCGGCATTGTGCTCGGTTTGCTGCTGCTCGTGTTCATCAACCCCATTCTACGTTTTTTCGGTGCCAGCGATGTCACGTTGCCATACGCTCGCAACTTTATGTCAATCATACTCGTGGGCAACGTGGTTACACACATGTACCTTGGCCTTAATGCTTTGCTGCGTTCAACCAACCGGCCGCAAAAGGCCATGTGTGCCACCATTGGCACCGTCGTGCTCAACTGCATTCTGGCCCCGATATTCATATTTGTGCTGGGGTGGGGCATACGTGGCGCAGCCACTGCCACCATTATGGCACAGATGATTATGCTGACGTGGCAGTTGCGGTTGTTCTCAAACAAGGACGAACTGATTCACTTGAACCGCAGCATAATCAAGCTCGATGTAAAGATCGTGAAGGAATCGCTCCTTGTGGGACTACCCCAGTTCCTGATCAACCTGTGTGCCTGCCTTGTGGCCGCCATGATGACGCGCAGCCTGACCACTTATGGCGGCGATATGGCCGTAGGTGCTTTTGGCATCTGCAACCGGTTCATACTCTTTATCGTGATGGTGGTAATTGGCCTCAACCAGGGCATGCAGCCAATAGCCGGTTACAACTTTGGCGCACGCCGCTATGACCGTGTGCTCGGTTTGCTGAACAAGGCCCTCATATTTGGGTCAGTCATTACGCTGACGGGCTTTGTCATTGGCGTGTTCTTCCCCACACCCTTTGTCAGCGTCTTTGCCAAAGACTCTCCCCAGCTCATCAAACTGTCGGCCCATGCACTGAGTTGTATGGTTATGATGTTCCCCATAGTGGGCATTCAGATTGTGTCGACCGCCTTCTTTCAAAGCATTGGTTATGCGCCTAAGAGCATCTTTTTGTCGCTCACGCGCCAACTCATATTCCTTGTACCTGCCATATTTATCCTGCCCCACTTGTATGCCGACCCGCTCGAGGGCCTGTGGCACGCTGCTCCTGTGGCTGATGGTCTGGCCTCAGTGTTGGCCATCACATTGTTGGTGCTGCAGGTAAAGAAGTTCAAAAAGCAGATGCAAGCTCCTGTCGAAAACATGCACACACCATTATAATACTACGACCATGACACAAACAGCAAATAACCCCGAACCATTCATCATCAACATAGGCCGCTCGCTTGGCAGTGGCGGCCGCGCTATCGGCCACATCTTGGCCAAGGATTTTGGCATAGCCTATTACGACCGCGAGATACTCAACCTTGCGGCAAAGGAAAGCGGTTTCTGCGCCGAAGTGTTTGAACGCAACGACGAAAAAAATCGTTTCCTGCGCACCTTAGGCAACATCATACCCTTTATAGGCGGTGGGGCCACCTATTATGACAATGAATTGTCAAACGAGAACCTCTTCCGCATACAGAGCGAGGCCATACGCAAGGCTGCGGCCGACCATTCGTGCATCTTCATAGGACGCTGTGCCGACTATGTGCTGCGCGACAATCCGCGTTGCGTCAATGTGTTTATTACTGCCAACATGGAAGACCGCATTGCCAGTGTGATGAAATGGAATAATTGCACGGCCGAAAAGGCACAAGAGATTATTGAAAAGGGTGACAGCGAACGTGCCAGCTTCTACAACTTTTACAGTTCCGGCACATGGGGCGCTGCCAGCACCTATCACCTGTGCATCAATTCATCGGTGCTGGGTATTGAAGAGACGGCAGTCCTCATCAAGAACTTCGTTATCCAAAAACTGAAATTGCCACAATGAAACAACAATTTGTCATACTATTACTCGCCCTGTTGTCGGCCCTGCCAGCTTCGGCACAACAGGCCCTTGTGATGAAGCGCAGCCAAACGCCGTTGCTTTATCCAGAATTTCGCGAGGCCAAGATACTTCAACCCTTCGGCCGTTTTGTCACAGCCAAGGCCAACATCTTTCTGAAGGACGGCTCCTTGGTCTATCTTGACGACAAAACGGGCAAGGTGATGCGCGCTTATGTCAGCAACATCATTGGGGTCAACTTTGGCGACAGTGTGCGCTATCTCAAGGTCGACTCCGTCATGGCACGTGTGGTGGCCGAAAAGAACTACAACTATCTGTTGTGCAACACCCACGTCAACATGTCGCTTTATCGTGAAGAGACTGATGGCACACGCGGCATGGACTTTTTCGATATGCCCGACAGCGGGGTTTTTCTTAATCTCGACTCGCAAAAGCGTAACGATGACAACGGCATACCTTTGACCGACACTTATTACTTCAGCATCAAAGGCACCATAATCAAGGCCAATGAGTCTGAGTTCAAAAAGTTTGTGAGCAAAGACCAGATGCAAGCCTTCAAGGTGCTCAAGGAAAACCGTTTTTGGAGTTGGAAAGACGCAGAATCTCTTAAAATGCTGCTTGACTTCCTACCGCAGTAATCTACCTCAAAATAAAGTGTGACTGTGTGGCGTGACATAAATTCAGCGGTTTGGCCATGCCGCATGGTCGCACCTGCTTATTAAACACCAAGTTAACCATAAAGGGTGGTTCTGAAAAATTCTGTTTTAGAGTTCTGCTATTCTGAAATGTGATTTGCACACTCTCGAAAGTGCCTTTTTGAAAGTTAGTTCGGTCACATAGCCCGCTATGCTCCCTCACAAACTTTCAAAAATACACTTCCGATAGCGCACAAATCCCTATTTCAGAATTATTAGAACCACCCTAATCCAATTACATCGCAATGAACGACTACTTCTACATCGATGCTTCAGGCCAGCAAAAAGGCCCCATACCCCCCTCACAATTCTCAATGTTCAACGTCAGTGCCGACACCCTCGTATGGTGCAAAGGCATGGCCGACTGGCAGCGTGCAGGTGCCGTTGACGAGTTGAAGGCGTATTTAGACAACGACGCCAATGGCGCCACCCCGCCGCCCACTCCCGGCGCTCCCGGTACTGCCGGCACAGCCAATGGTGCACCTTACGACAATGCGTACCACAGCATGGGCAGCGGCACCCCCAACCAGTCAATGCCTTGCCCGCCAAGCAATTTGGTGTGGGCCATCGTGTCAACCATATTGTGCTGCCTGCCCACCGGTATTGTTGCCATAGTATATGCTTGCAAGGTTGACAACCTCTACCTCATGGGCGATTATCAAGGAGCTGTCGAAGCCTCCAACAAAGCACGTAACTGGGCGATTGGCGGATTGATAGCCAGCGTTGTGTTCTACTTTGTCTACATCCTGGTTCTTTTTAGTGTCGGTTTCGGCTCCATCGCAAGTATGTCTAATTTATAAATAAAACCTTTAACCTATGAACCGAAGCGCACTCCCCCCATGTCCTAAAAACCATATGGCCATGGCCATCATTTCAACCATATTTTGTTGTCTGCCGTTTGGCATTGTGGCCATTGTCAAAGCCTCACAAGTCAATTCGTTTTACATGAATGGCTTTTACGAACGGGCGCAAATTTCGGCCAACGATGCCCAAAAGTGGACTATCATATCAGTCATTACAGGCCTGCTGTCGTGGGGCTGTTGGTGCGGACTGAATTTTATAAACTAATACGCGTTGGCGGAATTAGTAAACAAGTTGACAGGTTAACGGGTTAACAGGTAAGTTTGCCAAGCTTTTTAAGCTTCTTTGCCATTATGGCTTTAACATAATATGTAGAGTGTAGCATACTTACTTGTTAACCTGTCAACTTGTTAACTTGTTAACCTGAAATTCCGTCAACCACGATTTCACACCATTTCGAACACCATCTTAAAATGTATTCAGCACTATTCATGTTAGCCACATTGGTGGCATACTTCATACTACTGTTGCTCGTTTCGCACCATGCCACACGGCATGGTGCGAAAGGCAATGACGCCTTTTTCCGTGCAGGTCGCCAATCCCCTTGGTGGATGGTGGCCTTTGGCATGATAGGTGCCAGCATATCGGGAGTCACGTTCATTTCGGTGCCAGGTTGGGCAGCCTCAACGGGCATGACCTACTTGCAGATGTGCCTCGGTTTCATTGTGGGGTATGTGGTAGTGGCCTTTGTGCTGTTGCCCCTCTACTACAGGCTGCGCCTTACCAGCATCTACGCCTATCTTGGCACACGTTTTGGCACTTCGGCCCACCGCACGGGGGCCTTGTTCTTTGTGCTGAGCAAACTCACTGGAGCCGCTGCCCGCCTATATTTGGTGTGCATGGTATTGTGCCAATTCGTGGTACAGCCACTTGCCGGTGACGGTTTGCTCCCATTCATGGTCACCACATTGGCCGTGCTCACGCTGATATGGCTCTACACCCGCCGCAGCGGACTGCAGACCGTAGTGCGCACCGATGCCTTGCAAACTGTTTGTCTGTTATTGGCCGCTGTGGGCATTATTATAGCCGCCGCCATACAGATGAACCTCAATTTCGAAGGCGTTATCCACACTATAACCCACAGCGCCATGTGCCGTGTGTGGGAGTGGGACGCAGCCAGTCCGCAAGCCTTTTGGCGCCAGTTCTTGAGCGGCGTGTTTATTGTCATTGTCATGACAGGACTCGACCAAGACATGATGCAGAAAAACCTCACCTGCCGCAATCTGCGCGAGGCGCAAAAGGACATGTGCACCTACGGAATGGCCTTCTTGCCAGTCAATGCCCTGTTCCTTGGTCTCGGCATACTGCTCTACACCTTGTGTGCCCAACAGAGTCTCACCCCTCCAGCCGCAGGCGACAGCCTGTTGCCCTGGCTCATCAGCAGTGGTGTCTTGGGGCAGTGGGTCATTGTGCCCTTTACCATCGGCATCGTAGCAGCCGCCTTTTCGAGTGCCGATTCGGCCATGACAGCGCTCACCACCACTATCTGCATCGACCTTTTAGGCATGAGCGAGGCCCGTGAGCAACAACGTGCCGCATTACACACCCGTCATATCGTACATCTGTGCGTAGTGGCCGCCTTTGCGTTGTGCATCATCTTGTTCAAGGTGGTGGGCAATAGCAATGTGCTCAATGCCATCTATGTAATGGCCTCATACACCTACGGTCCGTTGTTGGGCCTTTACACCTTTGGCTTGTTTACCCGCCGCAACACCAATTTGCGTTGTGTGCCAATTATCTGTGTGGCAGCTCCCACAATTTGTGGCCTGCTCGACCACTTTGCGCCAATATGGTGGAACTACACCTTTGGCTACGAACTGCTTGTGCTGAATGGCCTGATAACCTTTGTCGGATTATGGGTGTGCAAGGCAGGCTCTGAAACAAAAAAGACTTTACAACCATGCTGAAATATTGGATACTCGCTGCGCGGCCCAAAACGCTTACGGCCGCTCTCATTCCCGTGCTCACCGCCACGGCATTAGCCTACAGCGAAGGGCATGGCCGCTGGCAGCCCGCGCTGTTGTGCTGCCTGTTTGCGGCCATCATGCAGATAGCGGCCAACTTCATCAACGACCTGTTCGACTATCGCAAAGGCACCGACCGCGAAGACCGTCTTGGCCCCGAGCGCGCTTGTGCCCAAGGGTGGATAACCCCGCGGGCCATGACACGTGGCATAATCATCACACTCATATTGGCTTGTGCCGTGGGGTGCGGCCTGTTACCCTTTGGCGGGTGGCCCCTGGTAGGCATTGGCGCAGCCTGCGTGTTGTTTGCTTTTCTCTACACCACACTGCTTTCATACATGGGGTGCGGCGACATATTGGTATGGGCGTTTTTTGGCATCGTACCAGTGTGCGGCACCTACTATGTGCAGGCACAGGTGCTCACCCCCAGCGTGTGGTGGCTTGCTGCGGCAAGCGGATTGGTAACCGACACCTTGCTGGTGCTCAACAACTATCGTGACCGCAAACAAGATGCGCTGAGCGGCAAGCGCACCCTCATCGTGGCATTAGGCGAGCAGTTCGGCTCCATGTTCTATTTGTTGCAAGGCGTGGCCGGCTGCGTCTGCGTGGCCATGCTGGCATTTTACGACCACACGCTTTGCGCCATCTTGCCCCTGTTGTATCTCGTGCCGCACAGCCTTACCTGGCGCGAAATGGTGCGCATCAACCAAGGCCGCACGCTCAACCGCATATTGGGCAAGACATCGCGCAACATGCTCATCTTTGCCGTACTCACTGTTTTAGCACTTCTATGACCGAAAAAACATTAAAGGAAAAAACCGCCAATGGCCTGTTCTGGGGCGGCATAAGCAACGGGGCACAACAGGCGCTGAACCTCGTGTTTGGCATATTTTTGGCTCGTTTGCTCTCCCCCGCCGACTATGGCATGGTGGGCATGCTCACCATATTTTCGCTCATTGCCACCACACTGCAGGAGAGCGGCTTCATATCAGGACTCAACCGCAAGCAGCACATCACCGATGCCGACTACAATGCCGTGTTTTGGTTCAACGTGCTTTGCAGTGTAACGGTCTACATCATACTCTTTTGCTGCGCGCCACTCATAGCTGCGTGGTTTCGCCAGCCCGTGCTTGTGCCGTTAGCCCGTTTGTCGTTTTTGAGTTTCGTCATCTCCGCCCTCAACACTGCGCCACGTGCTTGGCTCTTTCGCAATATGCGGGTGCGCGAAACCGCCCTGCTCACCATGCTGTCCCTTGTCCTTTCGGGCATAACCGGCATTTGCCTGGCATGGAATGGGTTTGCCTATTGGGGTATAGCCATACAGAACCTCATGTATTGCGTAACCATGACCGTCGGCAGCTGGTGGTTTGCGGGTTGGCACCCCACCTGGCACATCAATCTGCGTCCGCTGCGAGGCATGATAGGTTTCAGTTCAAAACTGTTGGCCACAAACATCTTCACCCACATCAACAACAACATCTTCAGCATATTTTTTGGCCGCCTTTATGGCGAGAAGACGGTGGGCTACTACAATCAGGCCAACAAGTGGACAGGCATGGGCTACAACATGCTCACCGGCATGGTGTGGAGTGTGACACAGCCCCTTTTTGCACGTCTTGAGAGCGATGACAATGGCCGCATGTGTCAGATATTTCGCAAAATGTTGCGTTTCACGGCCTTCCTGTCCTGCCCGGCGTTGTTCGGGTTGGCGCTCATAGCACCCGAGTTCATCACCATAGCCATTACCGACAAGTGGCTCACCAGCGCGCGGCTCATGCAGCTGCTCAGCATAGGGGGCGCTTTCGTGCCGGTAGCCTCATTCTACGCCAATTTTATTATCAGCCGTGGCAAGAGCAATATCTTTATGTGGAACACCATAGCCCTGTGTTTGGCACAGATGTTGCTGCTCGTAGTCTTGTACCCCTATGGCGTAGAGGCAATGGTAGTGGCCTACATCACGCTCAACACATTGTGGCTGTTTGTGTGGCACTGGTTCGTACGCCGCCTCATTGGTCTGCGTTTGAAGTATGCCCTGCGCGATGTGTTGCCCTTCGCCGCATTGGCCGCCTTGGCCATGGCTGCGGGTTGGGCCGTGTCGCAGTTGGCCAATGGCAACATCTACATCTCGCTATTGCTCAAGGTTGTCACAGCCGTAGTGGTGTATGCAGGCTCATTGCGTTTGCTCGGTGCGCAGATATTCGCCGAGTGTACGGCATTCATCAAGAGCAAGTTAGGCCATAAGACCACCCCTTAACACCCCGTAAATTACAAACCTTGCATAAATATCTTCAGTATGTATTTAATCCTATTTATTGGCATCGCCATACTCAGTTATGTGGTGCAAAGCAATCTTAACAGCAAATTCAAGAAATACTCCAAAATACCCATAGCGTCGGGCTTGAGCGGTCGCGAAGTGGCCGAAAAAATGCTGCGCGACAATGGCATCAATAATGTCACGGTAACCTGCACCAAAGGTTACCTCACCGACCACTACAACCCCGCCAATGGCACTGTCAACCTGTCCGAGGCTGTGTACAACAGCCGTTCTGTTGCTGCAGCCGCGGTAGCAGCCCACGAGTGCGGTCATGCTGTGCAGCACGCCGTGGCATACGCGCCGCTCACCCTGCGTTCGGCCCTGGTGCCCGTGGTATCGTTTGCCTCTAATTGGGTGCAATGGGTGCTGCTTGCCGGCATCATATTGATACACTCCATGCCGGGCATACTGTTGGCCGGTGTTGTGTTGTTTGCCCTCACCACATTGTTCAGTTTCATCACCCTCCCCGTCGAGATTGACGCCTCGCGCCGTGCCACCGCCTGGCTGCTCAGAGCTGGCATCACCTCGGCGTCTGAGCAACCCATGGCCGTATCGGCCTTAAAGTCTGCCGCCTACACCTACGTGGTGGCAGCACTCAGCTCTTTGGCCACTTTGGCATACTACGTCATGATATTTGTGGGCGGCCGTTCAAGAGATTAAAGATTCTTAGTTGACAGGTAAGTATGTAATACACGGCTTATGATGGTAAGGAACCCAAAATACTTGGCAAACTTACCCGTTAACCCGTCAACCTGTTACCCCGTCAACTAATTAACTTATCAGATAATGATTAAGCCCTGGCTTTCCTTGCGAAAGTCGGGGCTTTTTCATACCTTTGTCTCAAATACCTAATACTAATCAACAATCAAGCTAAGAACATGAAGCACAAGCTACTATCGTTTTTGCTGCTGCTGTCTTTGTTGCCAGGGGCAACATGGGCACAGACATTCGTAAACCTCACCCCGCGTCCAGCCTCCATGACTGTTGGTACGGGCTCCTTGGCCTTGCCCTCACAGTTCACTGTGAGCTATACCGGGCTTGACGAGGATGGCGTGAATGAGGTAAACCAATTTGCCAAGTCATACACCGACGTGACTGGCGCCGCAGTCAGTGTGGCTGCCGACGATGCCAGCGCTCTCTTCCAGGTGTCGCTGCTCCCCGCCTCGTCATCACTGAAGACGGACGGCTACAAACTCGACATTACCGACAGCAAGGTCACCATTCAGGCCAAGAGCGCCTTAGGCCTTTTCTATGCCTTCCAGAGTGTGAAAAAGATGTTGCCGGCCAATGTCATGGCTGGGGTAAAGGACGCCACAGTCACTTCGTACCCATTGCCCGTGGTGAGCATCACCGACCAACCGCGCTTTGACTACCGTGGCTTTATGCTCGATGTGTCACGCCACTTCTTCACCGCCAACGAGGTAAAGCGCATTATCGACCTCATGGCCGCTTACAAGATGAACACCTTCCATTGGCACTTGACCGACGATCAAGGCTGGCGTGTACCCATCAAAAAGTATCCCAAACTCACTACCATCGGTGCCACAGCGCCCAACAGACGCTATACCGATATGTACGAACTGACACAGTACTGGATAAATAAGCCCTACGGCCCTTACTCTTACACCGAAGAGGAAATAAAGGACGTGGTAGCTTATGCCAAGGCCCGTCACATCGACATCGTGCCCGAAATTGACATGCCCGGCCACTTCTCAGCAGCCATGACGGCCTATCCCGAATTTAGCTGCACACCCGACGGTGCCCACAACGTGTGGGACGATGGCGGCATCTCTAACGACATCTTGAATGTGGCCAACCCCAAAGCCGTACAATTTGCCAAGGATATTTTAGAGGAACTCATGGAACTCTTCCCCGGCAAGTACATTCACATTGGTGGCGATGAATGCCCCACTTATGCTTGGGAGAAGAATGCCGAATGCCAAGCATTGTACAAGGAACTCAAACTGACTCACTACCGTCAGTTGCAGAGCCACTTCATTCAGCAACTTGACGAATTTGTCAAGTCTAAAGGCCGCCATTTGGCCATTTGGAACGAAGGCATCACTGCAGGAGGCGCCGACACCGACATCATGAAGTCTACTGGTGCGGTAGTATACTGTTGGACAAACCCCGAAGCCGCTGTTAATCAGGCTAAGAAACTTGGCATGCCAAGCATCTACACCCCCTGGGGACCCTACTACATCAACCGCCGCCAGGGCAATGGTCCCACCGACCCTCCTGGTGCAGGTTCTGGTTCCGACAATGTACAAGCTACTTACAACCAAACTATCCCCAGCGCCACCACATACGGTGTGCAGGGCACTTTCTGGTGCGAACACGTGTCTGACACCGACTATTTGGAATGGCTCGCTTTGCCGCGTCTCATAGCTGTGGCCGAGCGTGGCTGGACACCCGAATCGGGCAAGAATTTCAGCGACTTTCAAAAGCGTATGTCGGCCGATACCGTCATGCTTAACTATGGCAACTACAAATATTGCAAGTACTTCATGCTTGACAACGGCCAGGGAGGCGGAACCACAATGGTAATGCCTCATGCCAACACCGCCGACAAGAAATACTACTACCGCATTATTTCGGGTGGTACAGACAACACACGTGCAGGCCGCTGCATCGAACTCCTGGCCGACGGCTCGTCACTCATCTCTGCCAACAGTGGCAAGGGTGCAGCGGCCGGCGTACTTTGGACAAGTCCTCAGGCAGCCGAAGGCGATGCCAACTACAACTACCAGTGGTGGAGCATCGAGGAGGACCCCGCCAACCCGGGCAAATATGCGCTCGTTTGTATGGCGCAGCCCGATGGTTCGGTCAAGCCCGATCCAAGTGCGGTAAGCACAGCTGGCCGCTGGAGCTACGACAACGCTGCCAAGCACTACAACTTTGTACTCGGTAGCGGTTCATACGGCAAGAAGGGCGACAACTATTACTACACCATAGCAAGCGACAAGGTAAACGGACAGTACCTCAATTCGTCAATGGGCGGCCAGGGACTTGCTGTCAATCTTTATAGCAATCCTAACGACGGCAATGGCGGTTGCTGGGAGTTCTCACCCAAGGAGGATTACGGCGGCGGTTCAGGCACCAAGCCTGTCACCTTCGACTACCTTGAAGAGGGCAAGACCTACATGCTGACAAATGCTGTCGAAGGCTTTGAAAGCATCACACTGAGCGATGACAACAATGGCAATAGCCTCAAGGCCAACAACAATGCCTTTGCCAATAACGCATGGACGGTTGAGGCTTCAACCATCAATGCCGACGGCTCACAAACTGTCAAGGTAAAGAACGTTGCCACAGGCCGCTACATCAACTCGCTCGGTGCGTATGCCGACCGTGTGGGCTGTCCCGTCAATATGGGCAACGCCACTGCCGATGCCAACGTCACCATCAGTTATGTAAAGAACTATGACGACTTGCGCATCAAGGTGGGAGGCAAGAGCCTCTTTGCTGTGCCATCGGGCGTAGCCAATGCTGGTGCCACCACTGGTGCCGGTGTGTCATACGATGCCGCTCGCAACCAAGGCGCAGAATGGACTGCCACCGAAGTGAAGATAGTGACCCTCAACTGCCAGGACGACAAGGGCGTGAACCTTGGCACATTCAAGCGCAGCGTACCCGTCAGCGTAACCGAAATCACTGGCGACCTTTGCCCCACATTTAAGAACACTGCAGTTGAGCACATCGAAGCCGATGGCGACAACAACTATAACGTAACTTACAAGCGTTCGGCATACTCACTCAACATCGTTTGTGCCGACAAGGCCGGTGTACTCATCAGCAAGGACGAGGTAACTGTGCCCGTGGGCGAAAGCTACACTATGAAGGTGCCCGAAGCAAAGTATTGCACATTGCTCAACAGCGATGTGGCCGACGGCACACTAATCACTCCCGATGCCGACCGCACCATCAATGTGACTTACGAAATCAATGCCATTGTAGGTGTAAAGGCTGAGGGCGAACCTGTGAAAGAGTTGAAGAGTAACAACAAATATTTGTTGTACGATGCCACCACAGCTGCTGGCCGTGCCGGCTATCGTGCCATCAGAGACAATAATGTCATCAACCGTTACCTCTCAGCCGAGGGCATGCTTCCTACTGGCGTGTGGACACTCCAGGGCAGCGGCAACAAGTTCAAGGTGTTGAACGAGTATACAGGCTTGTATGTGCCGCAACTCAAAAATTCAGCAGCTACAACGGCTACAAGGGCTGGTGGCGACACATTCACCTTTGCTACCAATGCCGACGGCACTTGGAACATCAAGAGCACCAGTGGACAGTATTGGGACGGTTTGGCAAGCGGTGACCTCGTAGGTTGGAACGGCGGCACTGGCCACCCCATACGTATTTCAACATTCTACGCTCAGCCCATGTTCACCGTCAACATCGTTTGCCGCGATGCTGATGACGATAAGGTCATTTTGAAGCAGAGCAGCAACTTGGTTGTAGCTGGCACTGCTTACCCCATCGTTATTCCCACCATCGAGGGTTACACCATGCAGAGTGTAACGGGCAACGAAACCTATGGTGGCACGGTTGAGGACTTTGTCAACATCGTTGTGACCTATAAAAATAACGCAACTGTTGGCATCAACAATGTCAGCACAGACAACGCCTCTGCAGCCGTTCGCATTTACGACCTTCAGGGCCGCCGCGTGCAGCGTGTGCAGCAGCCGGGTCTCTACATTGTTAATGGCAAGAAGACTTTGGTTAAGTAATACCTTGCACACTTTCTCACGCTCTAAATAATAAGAGCGCGCACCAATTACAAAATGCCTTTCAACGTTAGCACCGCACAAACAGGTGCCAATGTTGAAAGGCATTTTTTATTTACTCAAGTTACGGATTTAGACGGGTGCGACCTCTAATGGGGGCGACGCGTCTCGAGGGAAAATATGCAGCAATAATTAGCAGTAGTAGCAATCGTATTTAACTCCTATCTCTATCCCGACGCGAGACGCGTCGCCCCCATTAGAGCTAGCGTTCGGTGGTAGCATTTGTCGCTTGAAGAAACGCAAACACTAATGGGGGCGACGCGTCTCGCGTCGGGCATTTATCAGCAGCCTCGTCCCGCGGGAAAAAGATGCAGCTAAATCTCTACCACAAAGTGTTTGGAAAGAAACATCTTGCATCTTACACAAAATAGGTGTAACAAGTTGAAAATCAAGTAACTACGTAGTGTAAGATACCTCGTGCAATATCTTACACTCCGCCAGTAAAGTTACACACTGCATGCAGGTCGGGTATACCCTGTTGCCTGCACTGTATGATGGTACATACACTTGTGTTTGTCTGTATAGGGAGAGCCGATTTTTAGTCGGATAGACAGAAAATTCTACCTCGCGTTGCTCGAAAATGCCTCCCCCGTTACCACACAACGTGCCTGGCACCACAGAATATGACATGTGTAAGATACTAAAGTGTGCAAGAAGGTGTGCAAGAAGGTGTGTAAGATGCTTCTAAGTATATCCTACACTGTTGAAAGCGTTGAAAGTCAGTTGTTTATGGCCGTTTTGTGTAAGATGTAAGAAATGTGCGTGATAACAAAATATAGGTTGTTCGATAAAACTCCCATGCGCCATTTCGCGATTGGGAGTTATGCAGGGCCGCGATTACCTTACACAAAAACAGAAGGGCGTTATGTGGTTGATGGGCACGTAGTAAATATTGCATGGCCTCAAAAGTAAAAGGGCAGACACTATAGCCTTGCAAGTAGCAACACTATGGTGTCTGCCCAATTTGTACGTTCAGTGTCATGCCACACACTTAGGTCAAGCGGGTGTCCCCTTGTCAGTAAAGCAAACCACGCAAAGTCGAAATGGCTTGTTGCGCTTGTCGTTCCGTGTCGAGCAGCGTAGTGCGTGCCGTGTAGTAAAACGACATTTCAAGCAGATAGTCGAGCAGCGAAATCTGGCCTTCGTCCAGGGCGCGGCGCAGCAGTGTGGTGTTGCTCGTGGTAGATAAATCGTTCCGCAACTTGTCAGAAGCGTCAAGCAGATGGCGCGCAGTGGCGTATTGCTGCATGAGTTGTGACGATTGTTGGTGGCGCACATCATCGGCATCGAGCTGGCGAGCAACCACCTCGGCCTTGGCTTGCTTCACTTTGCGGCGCGTGTTGCCCCACAACGGCAGACTAAAGCCTAATGACAGACCGCTGTAATTGTTCTCTTTGATGTATTCGCCTTGAAAGCCCACCATGAGAGCCGGCAATGCCTCGGCTTTGGACAGTTTTACCTCAGCTTGCTGCTGTGCCACGGCAGCCTGCGCAGCAAGCAAGGCCGGCGACTGTGCCACAGCACCTTGCAAGTCGGCCAGTGCGGGCAGCGGCTGGTTGGCGTTGGGGTAACAAGTGTCGGCCAGTTCGAGAGGTTGCCCGCCGTTGAGGCGCTGTAGCTGCAGCAGCAATTCGTGTCGCTCGTTGCGTGCGCGTTCAAGTTCGGCCTGGCTCACCGAGGCATTAAGCTTCACCTTGTTCACCTCAATCTGGTTGATGTCACCTTGTGCAAACTTTTGTTGGTAGAGTTGGCACACCTCGTTGGCCAAGGCAGCACGCTGCGCCAGTTCGGTGCAAAGTTTGTTGTAGTATACAACCGAAGTGAGCGTTTGGTCGGCCTCGGCAAGTAATTGCTGTTCCACCTGTCGGTAAGCCGCTTCGGCCACTTGGTTGCCAGCCCCGGCCAACTGCTTGCGGCGGCCCGTCAGCACGCCCCAATCGAGCGTTTGTGTCACGCTCACATTGGTGCGGTTGGGCACGCCTTGCGGACTGCCAAACAGATAAGCCACCTCGGCCTCGGGGTCGGGCAGTTTGAGCGTTGCGCCGTTGGCCAGCCGCGAGGCTTGCAGCTGGCTGCGGGCAGCCTTGAGTGTGGGGTTGTTGTGCACAATGCCCAACAGGGCGTCGCCCCAGGCAGAGCTTTGTGCACTTTGAGTTTGTGCGTTTGCCACGGCAGTGCAGCAGCCGGCGAGCGCAGCTATGATAATGTGTCGGTATTTCATTTTTTACGCGTTTTGAGTGGGGCCATGATGGGCACAATAAACAGGTTGAGCAGCGTGCTTGTGAGCAGTCCGCCAAGCATGACCTGAGCCATGGGACTTTGAATTTCGTTGCCAGGCAGCGTGCTGCCAAGTGCCAGCGGAATGAGGGCCAATGCCGAGCAAAGCGCCGTCATGAGTATGGGTAGCAAACGGTCGGTTGAACCCTTTGTCACCACCTCGATGCGTGAAAGTCCGCGGTGCGACAGCTCGTTGTAGCGGTCGACAAGCAGCATGCCGCCACGGGTGGCCATGCCGAAGAGCGATATGAAACCAATGATGGCCGGAATGCTCACCACACCGCCCGTAAACACCAGTGCCAATACTCCGCCAATGAGTGCCAATGGCAAATTGAGCAGCACCACAACAGCCTGTGGCCATGAGCGGAACTGCAGATAGAGCAACAACAGTATGACGATGATGCTGACAACCGACAAACCGAGCAGCAAACGCGATGCGGCGGCTTCGCTCTCAAACTGTCCGCCATATTCGATGTGGTAGCCTTCGGGCAGCTTTACTTGTTGGTTGATGGCCCGTTGCATGTCGTTGACCACCGAGCGCATGTCGCGTCCTGTGGCATTGGCCGATACCACCAATTTGCGTTGCGCATTTTCGCGGCTTATGGTGTTGGGGCCGGCTGTCGACACCACATCAGCCACGTCGGCCAGTGGCACTTGACGCCCGTCGGGGGTGTTGATGAGCAAGTCCTTTATGTGTGCAATAGAGTTGATGTCGTCGTCGGCCATGCGCACGGTAAGGTCGAGACTCTTGGCACCGTCCTGCACCTGGCTCACCACCTCGCCACCGATGGCGGCATTGACAAACTCGGCAAACTGCGGCAGGGTGATGCCGTAGCGTGCAAGCAGTGTGCGGCGTGGACGAATGTTGAGTTGCGGACGCTCCACCTGTTGCTCCACGTTGAGGTCTGTCACCCCGTCAATGTCCTTGGTGGCTTGCCGAATTTGCGTGCCGATGGCATGCAGTTGTGTGAGGTCGGGGCCAAACACCTTGATGGCAATGCCGGCCTTTGTGCCCGACAGCATGGCGTCGATGCGGTGCGATATGGGTTGGCCTATTTCGATGTTGACACCAGGCAGTGTGCGCAGCCGCTGGCGAATGTCGTTCATGACCTCGTCCTTGCTGCGCTTGTCCAGTGTAAAAGGCACTTCCATTTCGCTGCCGTTCACCCCCTGTGCGTGTTCGTCAAGTTCGGCACGCCCCGTTTTGCGTGCCACATCGCGCACCTCGGGTATTTGCAGCAGCAGTTGTTCGGCTTGGCGCCCTATGCGGTCGCTCTCCTCAAGCGATACCCCGGGCAGTGTGCTCACGTTGATGGTGAACGAGCCCTCGTTGAACGAAGGCAAGAATGAGCGCCCCAGGGTGAAGAACAGGCTTACCGTCAGTACCACCAGTGCCGCTGTCACGCCCAATATCCAGCGCGACGGTTTGCGGCCCAAGGCCCACATCAGGGCCTGTTCGTACCGAACCTTGAGCTGGCGTACCCAGCGCGGTTCGTAATGGTGCACCTTCTGCGTCACAGCACCTGGTGTAAGTTGCGCTTGAAGGTCCTTGAGCAACAGACGACAGAGCACGGGGGTGAGCGTGAGCGCCACGAGCGTTGAGGCAAAGAGCGATACGATAAAGCTTACGCCGAGCGGTGCAAGCATGCGGCCTTCGAGCCCGCTCAGGAAGAACAGTGGCACAAAACTCACCACAATAATCAGTGTGGAATTGAGTATGGGCATGCGCACCTCTTTCGAGGCATTGAATATGACCTCGGTCATGCGCAGTCTTTCGGCTTCGGGCTTGCGGGCATTAAGGCGCAAACGCTTGTACACGTTTTCAACGTCCACTATGGCATCGTCTACCAGCGAACCAATGGCTATGGCCATGCCGCCAATGCTCATGGTGTTGATGGTGAGACCCATAACCTTGAGTACAAGTAGCGTGATGAGCAGTGACAGGGGTATGGTGACAAGCGAAATAAGCGTGGTGCGGGCGTTCATCAAGAATATGAAGAGAATGAGCACCACAAATATGCCGCCCTCGACGAGCGACTTTTTGATGTTTGAAATAGAAGCGTCGATAAAGTCCTGCTGGCGGTAAAGATGGGTGTTGACCTTGACGTCGGCCGGCAGCGAGGGTTTGAGCGATGCCATGGCCGAGTCGAGCTGTGTGGTGAGGTCGAGCGTGCTGATGGACGGCTGCTTGGTGACGGTGAGCAGCACGGCGGGACGGCCCGACACGGAGGCCAATCCCGTTTTGGGACTTTTGGCGCCCAGCTTGATGTCGGCCACGTCGGCCAACACAATGGGCTGGTTGGCGGCGTTGCGTTTGATTACGGCTTGTGCCATATCGTTGGTGCTGGTAGTTGACAGTACCCCGCGCACAATGTATTCGTTGCCGTGCTCATACAGCACACCACCCGTGGCATTGCGGTTCATGTTGCGTACGGCGGTCATAACCTCGTCGAGTGCCACACCATAGTGACGCATGCGCTCGGGGTGGAGGCGTATTTGATATTCGAGCAAGTCGCCACCCATGACAGTGACTTGTGCCACGCCGCCGGTGGAGAGCAGCCGCGGACGTATGGTCCAGTCGGCCAGGGTGCGCAGCGAGCCGAGCGAGGTGGTGTCGGCTGTGAGGCCGATGAACATGACTTCGCCCATGATGCTCGATTGCGGACCGAGGGTGGGTTGTCCTACGCCTTCGGGCAGGGCATCGCCAATGGTGGCCAACTTTTCAGACACTATTTGGCGGTCGCGGTATACGTCTGTGCCCCAGTCAAATTCTACCCATACGACAGAGAAGCCTGTGGTGGACGATGAGCGCACGCGGCGCACATCGGTGGCGCCATTGAGGGCTGTTTCGATAGGGAAGGTGACGAGGCGTTCCACTTCTTCGGCCGCCATGCCCTTGCCTTCGGTCATCACCACCACGGTGGGGGCATTGAGGTCGGGGAATACGTCCACCTCCATTTTCCACGCTGTCCAGCAGCCGGCAATGATAAGCAGCAAACTGAAGAACAGTATGACTGGCCGGTTGCGCAGCGAAAAAGCTATTATTTTGTTAAGCATAGTAATATCAAGAGATTTATGAGGGGGGTAGGGGGTTAGGGGGAGAGGGTTAGAAGGTTAGGGGGTTAGGGGGTTAGGGGGTTAAAAGATTACCTTGTCCTCCCGTCAACTCTTCAACTCCTCAACTCTTCAACTTTTCAACTCTTTCCCCTCTTCCCCTCCTTCCCTAATGTGAATGTCCTTCGGGTACGGCACCACTGCTGGCAGCCAGTCGCACTTGGGTGGCACCATGCGTGACAACCTTGTCACCCGCCTTGACACCGCTCACAATTTCGGTGCGCAGCCCATCGGTAGCACCAATTTTAACCTCCTGGCGGCGGTAGCTGTTGGCATGCTCCTGCACGTACACAAAGTACAAACCTTGCGCTTCGGTAAGTGCTTCGGTAGGCACGGTCAGCACACCTTGGCGCTGCTTGCCTTGAAGGTAAATCTGTGCCATGCTGCCGGCCACAATGTTGCCGCGGTTGTTAAACTCAAAAATCACTGGTACAAAATTGCCATTGGTGGCGGTAGATTTGCCTTTCGATATAAGGCGGCCTCCAAGTGTGCTGAGGGCAACGACTTGTGCAGACTCTTGATATGTTAAACGGAAATTGGCAGATGTGATGTCCGCCAAAAAACGGTAATAGCGTTCGGGCACATCGGCTCGCAGTTGCAAATGTTGGCTCTGTGTGATGGTGGCCAGCGGTTGGCCAGCTGCCACATAATCGCCGGGCTTTACAAGCAAATCCTTGATGTAGCCGCCAATGGGGGCACTGATGCCGCGGCTTTGTGCCGCATTGCCCAAACTTTGTGCTGTGGCAGCGGCTGCCTGATAGCGTTGGCGTGCGTCCTCTAATTCGCGTTGCGCGATGATGTGCTCGGCGGCCAACTTCTGTGCCCGCTCATAGGCACTCTTGGCAGCAGCCAGTTCGCTTTGTGCCACGGCCGCCGGGTTGCCGTCGGCCATGGGCTTGCCGTTTACTACAAACAACGTCTTGCCATTGCCTACGGCACACCCCTCGGTGAGTGCGTTGCTGGCATATTTTACAATGCCTGCCATGGTGGCTGTAACGGTGGCCTCGCTGCCAGTGGCGGGCAGCACTTGCCCTGTAACCTCTATCACTTCGGCAAAAGTGGTGGGTCGTAACGTGGTAATTTGCAGTTCTGCAGCCTTGGCTTGTGCCTCGGTAAAGGTTATTTCGTCGGCACCGTGGTCGTGGTCGTGCTCGTCGGCGTCGGTGTGCTCACCTTCGTGCGCTTCGTGCTGGTGGGCATTGTGGCATGCGCCAAAGAGCGTAACCGATAGTGCGGTTACACTTATAAGAAAAATGTTGAAGTTCATGTGTTATGCTGTGTTGCTGATATGAGAATAAAAAGCAGAATGTGTTTATCAACAACATGCAGGTGGCCCACGCCGCGTGACGTGTTTGCCAATACGGGAAACGGTAGTAAAAGCGGGACATTTGCCACAAAGTGCCTCTCCCGAAGTGGTGATAATAGTGTGGCGTTGCTGCCAAAATTCGGTTGGCAGGAAGCAGGGTAGGGGACCGCCGCCAAATGGGACGGAAAGGGTGCGCTGTGGCACATTTTGCACACTGTTCCAGTAGCACAAATGATGGTTGTCGCCGGCATGGTGACGGGTGTGCACATCATTGGCACGTCCGTCGTTATGGCATATTTCAGATGTCCAACAAGCTGCCCCGCCATCATGATGGTGGTGGGGAAACAGTGTGAGCAGCATGAGCAGTACAACTGCCAGCACCACGTGATATGTGCAGCGGGTGGATTTCATTTTATGCAAAGATAGTGCAAACCGAGCGCAGAACGTCAAGCTTGCTTGAACGTTATGCTGAGGTGCAGCCTATTTTATGCAAAGATAGACAATGTTATTTGCAACCCCGTTGCATGTTCGGCTTGTTTGACAGACTTGTCAGTTGCGTATGCGCCACTCCTGTGGGTAGAGGTTGTTGGCGCGTGCTCCCAAATTGTTTAAGAACCCGAGCGCATGGCCTTTGTAACTGGCCACAACATAGCCGCGTGGCACATCGGGTGGGAGCGTGATGCCCTCGCGGCGCAGGTAATTTAGTGCGTCGTCGAGTGAGAGTTCGGCCACGGGAAATGCCTCCTTGGCGCGTTGTACTGACAGGGCAAGGGCGTGTTGTGGAATGCGTTTCCGGCCCTTCTCCTCAACCAGCATGATGCCGGCCGTAAGGGCCCGCACCGAGCTGCACACGCGTTGCACGTCGTCGGCAAGCGATTGGCGTACAGCTATGACGTGCGCCTCGTCGGTGCGCAACAGCTTGAATTCGTGGCTGTTGGCTATCCATTTAATGATTTCGGCACCGCCCTGTATGCCGGGCTGGTTGTTGTTGCCACGTTGCTTTTTGCCTTTCTTCTCTTTGGCAACCGGTGCTTCAGACGTCTTGCGCAGCAGGGCAAGGAAAAGCCCCTCGCCCTTGGTCTTGTGTGGAAAGAAGTGGTACACAGGCAAATTGCGCCCCGTGGTGTCGCCTGCAATGCCCCATTCCGGTTGGGTGGCAATGGGTACAAGTTCGGCACCGAGTTCGTTGCAGATGCGCACCACATTGTCCTCGTCCTCCTGGCGGTTGTAGGTGCATGTGCTGTACACCAAGTAACCGCCTTGGCGCAGGGCGGGCCATACACTTTCGATAATCTGCCACTGGCGTGCCGCGCAACTGTCGACGGCCTGTGGCGACCATTCGTCAATGGCCACGGCGTCCTTGCGGAACATACCCTCGCCCGAGCATGGCACATCGGCCGCTATCACGTCGAAGAAACTGCCCAATGGGGCAAACTCGTCGGGGTAGGCCGAGGTGCATACCACGTCGGGGTGTCCCCATTTGGTCAAGTTTTCGGCCAATATCTGGGCGCGTTGGCGGATAGGCTCGTTGGCCACGAGCAGGTCGCCGTCGCGCATCAAGCTGCGCCACAGGGTGCTCTTGCCGCCAGGGGCTGCGCAAAGGTCGAGCAGACGGTGGGGCGTAAAGTCTGTTGTGATTTGCTTGTAGGCTTGCTCAACAAACATTGATGCGGCCTCTTGCACATAGTAGCACCCGGCATGCAGCAGGGGGTCGTAGGTGAAGCGCGGACGTTCGGCAAGGTATTGCCCCGCAGCACACCAGGGCACTGCACCCTCGGTGGGGGCGGGCAGAGTGTCAGATGGTTTGAGCGCATTGACGCGCACACTGACGGGGGGCGTGCTTTGCTCTATGGCTTGTGTCAGCATGTTGGCTTCGTCTTGACCCAACAAGGCCTCCATTTGTATGCAGAAATCTTGCTTCATGCTATGTGCTTTGTATTGTTTGTTATTAGAACCACCCTGATGAGGTTCTTTGCAGACGGAATGGCTCGATGAACTTTCATTCACAACCCTTCTCTTTTATACCGACACCTGTGCCGAGATGTGTGGCCATGGGTCGTAGCCCTCGAGTTTGAAATCCTCAAACTTAAAGTCGAACAGGTCCTTTACCTCGGGGTTGATAATCATGCGCGGCAGCTGGCGCGGGGTGCGTGTGAGTTGCAAGCGTGCCTGGTCAAGATGGTTGAGGTAGAGGTGCGTGTCGCCCGTGGTGTGTACAAAGTCGCCGGCCTTGAGTCCGGTTACCTGTGCCATCATTTGCAGCAGCAAGGCGTAGCTTGCTATGTTAAAAGGCACACCCAGAAAAGTGTCGGCAGAGCGCTGATAGAGTTGCAGAGACAGTCGGCCGTCGGCCACATAGAACTGGAAAAGCAGGTGGCAGGGCGGCAAGTTCATTTTGCCAAGGTCGGCCACATTCCATGCCGACACAATCATGCGGCGTGAGTCGGGCGTCTCCTTTATCTGTCGTATCACTTCCTTTATTTGGTCAATGTGTCCGCCGTTGTAGTCGGGCCATGAGCGCCATTGGTAGCCGTAAATGTGGCCAAGGTCGCCTTGGGCGTCGGCCCATTCGTTCCAGATGCGCACACCATGCTCCTGCAGGTAGTGTACATTGGTGTCGCCACGCAGGAACCACAGCAGCTCGTAGATGATGGACTTGAGGTGCAGCTTTTTGGTGGTGAGCAGCGGAAAGCCCTCTTCAAGGTTAAAGCGCATTTGATGGCCAAAGATGCTCTTTGTACCAGTGCCGGTGCGGTCGCTTTTTACCACACCGTCGTCGAGTATATGTTGTAGTAAATTGAGGTATTGTTTCATTTAAGCACGTTTTGTCGGCAAATTTACACAATATAAGCTACCTTTGCACCATATAATTGTATAAAATAATGACATTATCCATCATTTGTGCGCTCACTGCAAACAGCGCCATAGGCAACAAGGGCGGCTTGCTTTATTACTTGCCCGCCGATCTTAAACATTTCAAGAACCTGACCACGGGGCATACTATTGTAATGGGACGCAAGACATTCGAGTCGCTGCCCAAGGGTGCCCTGCCCAACCGCCGCAATGTGGTGATTACCAGACAAGCCGATTATTCGGCACCCGGCATTGAGGTGTTCCATTCGTTTGACGAGGCACTGCAGGCTTGCACCCACGACGACGAGGTGTATGTGATAGGGGGCGAGAGTGTGTATGAGGCTGCATTGCCCGTGGCCGACCGCTTGTGCCTGACGCATATCGATGCCGTGCCCGACGAGGCCGACACGTTCTTCCCCGATTACGACCATGCACAATGGGAGGCCGAGGAAACTGAACACCATGAGCCGGACGAGAAAAACAAACTGGCTTATACCTTTACAAACTACCGTCGCAAATGAATCATTCCTGCTCCTTTGTTTGTGCCGCACTAATTTGACTGCTGTTGGGCTGGCACAAACCTGTGAGGTGAATAAAGTGCCACAAGCACACGTCCGTTGCCGGGCTGTGCTTGTGGCACTTATATTATTAAGTAGGTGCTCAGAATAATCTTGAACACCTATTTATATGCTTATCTGTGTAAAAGTTCAATAAATCGTAGTGGGCAGATTACTCACCGCGCTGCACGTAGGCAATGACATCGCCCTTGTTGATGCGTGCACCCTGCTTGGCGTTAATCTCAACCAACTTGCCACCAAGGGCTGCGGGCAGTTCGATAATCTGACCGTGTGTGTTCTCAATGTAGCAGAAGCGGTCGCCCTCGTTGTATTCCTTGCCAATAAACGGTTCGATGCTTTTTACGCACTCGCCGTCGCCGCCAATTTCCCACAGAATGGTGCCGCTCTCGGGAGCCACAATGGCGTCAGCCTTGGCGTGCTTGAAGGCGGTAGCCTCTTCAATGCTCATGCCGCTGGCACCAGCCTTGTCCTTGGCAGCCTGCAAGTCGGCCAGGAAACGTTTCTTGGCGGCACCGCTCTTATAGTCGCGGTATTGCGTTTCGTGCATGGCAAACTCAAGGAGTTCCTCATCATCTTCGCCGCGTTCCCAACCATTCTCTTCCATTTCCTTGATAAAGCGGTCGAGGTCGTCGGGATAGTAGCTCTGCGGGTCAGCATCGGTAAACTCAAAGCCCTTCTCCTTAGCCAGTTCCTTGATTTCGGGAGCCACCTCACCGGGCAGACGTCCGCTCTTGCCCAAAATCATGCCCCAGATAGAGTTGTCCATCATAGAGTAGCGTGGCTTGCCCATCGACTCGGTGAGCAGGTTCATCAAGGCAATGTTCTTGACATACTGTGAGAAAGGTGTTACCAAGGGAGGATACCCCACACGCGGCCACACGTAAGCCACCTCGTTGAACAGCTTCACGAGCAGTTCGTCCTCAGAGAGTTCTGCCTCGCCATTAGCCTTGCGGTTGTTGTTGATAGCGCCCATCACACCAGTAAGGTCGGCCATCATCGAGCCCATCATGCCGCCCGGCAGACCGCAGCCCAGCAACAGCGATGACATCAACTTGTTGGCAGGGTTCATAAAGTAGCCAAGGAAGTCGTCAATAAACTCCTGTGTCAGCTTGCGGGCCTCCATGTAAGCGTCCATGTTGATTTCGGGCACATCAAAGCCAGCGTGCTTCAGCATAGACTGTACCGAGATAACGTCCGGGTGAACCTTACCCCACGACAGCGGTTCGATGGCAGTGTCAATCACGTCGGCACCATTGCGGCACACCTCCAGAATGCTGGCCATTGACAGACCAGGACCTGAGTGGCCATGGTATTCGATAATCACCTCGGGGTGCTTGTCCTTAATCATCTTGGTCAGTTTGCCAAGCATGGCGGGTTGACCGATACCGGCCATATCCTTCAAGCAGATTTCGGGTGCACCGGCTTCAATCAGCTTGTCGGCAATGTTGGCGTAATATTCAGCTGTGTGAATGGGCGAGTTGGTGATGCACAGCGTGGCTTGCGGCGTCATGCCGGCCTCAAGTGCATAGTGGATAGACGGAATGATGTTGCGCACATCGTTCAAACCACAGAATATGCGGGTGATGTCCACACCCTGAGCGTGCTTCACCTTGTACATCAACTTGCGCACATCAGCCGGCACGGGGAACATACGCAGAGCGTTCAAGCCACGGTCGAGCATGTGGGTCTTGATGCCCACCTCGTTAAAAGGTTTGGTAAAGGCGCGTACCGCCTTGTTAGGGTTCTCGCCATAAAGCAGGTTAACCTGTTCAAAGGCACCACCGTTGGTTTCAACACGGGCGAAGCAACCCATCTTTATGATAACAGGTGCTATGCGTTCAAGCTGGTCCTTGCGCGGCTGAAACTTTCCGCTGCTCTGGAACATGTCGCGATAGACAAGACTGAATTGAATCTTACGCTTTGTCATTATAGTAGGAGTATATATTATATATATGTGTATACTACGCAAATTGCGCAAATCTTGCTTTTTTGCGCAGTGCGCTGCAAAAGTACAAAAAACTATTTACACCGCGCACATATATAACAGCAAATGTGGCAAACCTCTCATCAATAAGTTAAGGGCTAAAAACAATACGGAACTTGCCGATATCGGCAAGAAAACAGTATAGTTGCTGCTAAAAATAATACAAAACTTGCCGACATCGGCAAGGAAACAGCGTATTTGCTGCTTAATTGATTGATTTTATGCCGATAAGAATGATGATGTGTATTTCAACAAAAGAATATGCAAAGGCACACGGACTCGTAGAACGAACGCTTGGTGAGTATTTTTCTAAAAAAAACTAACGATTTGTTTGTCAAGAATAATATTTGTATTACTTTTGCCATCGGAAACAAGCTCATAACGACTGTTTGAAAAGTTGCAAGGCGGCAAATGCTTGCAAAACGAAAGCAAAAACTGCATATTGCCAACACAGCGTCAAAGCTTGCATATATACACCAACAACAAACAGATACACCACATGCTGACTAACGCATTCTACTTTTACGGTTTTTATTTTTACTTTGCCGGACAAGCAGAGCGGGATGTCGCATGCCAACATCAATAAATTGAAACGCATACAAAAATCCCGCTCCCATGCAAGGAGCGGGATTTTTGGTATAAGGCGCACGCAATAATACCACATGAAGAAGATTGCAATACAAGGCATCAAAGGGTCGTTCCACGACATTGCCGCACACCAGTACTTTCACGACGACGATGTAGAACTGATATGTTGCAACACCTTTGAGGACATATTCCGCCAAATGCGCGACGACTACTCACGGCTCGGCCTCATGGCCATCGAAAACACCATAGCCGGTTCGCTGTTGCACAACTACGAGTTGCTGCGCGAAAGCGGAATGACCATCATTGGCGAGCACAAGTTGCACATTGAGCACAGCCTCATGTGTCTGCCCGACGACGATTGGGACACCATCACCGAGGTTAATTCACACCCCGTGGCCTTGATGCAGTGTCATGACTTCCTCAAGCAACACCCCAACTTCAAGGTTGTTGAGGCCGAAGATACCGCCGGCTCTGCCGAGATGATAAGCCGCAAGCATATGCGTGGCCATGCCGCCATTTGTCATGCAGGAGCCGCACCGCTTTACGGCATGAAGGTGCTCGAGCAGGGCATCGAGGACAACAAACACAATTACACACGTTTCCTCGTGCTGTGCGACCCCTGGTCGGCCGACAAGCTGCGCGACCTGCATCACACCAACAAGAGCAGCATTGTATTCTCGTTGCCACACGAGGAAGGCTCCCTCTCGCAGGTGCTGAGCATCTTCTCATTCTACAAAATCAATCTGACCAAAATACAATCGCTCCCCATCATCGGACGCGAATGGGAATACCTGTTCTACGTAGACGTGACATACGACGATTATGTGCGCTACCGCCAAAGCATTGATGCTGTGCGCCCCTTGTTGCGTGAACTGAAAATATTAGGAGAATATGCAGGAAAATAACTACAACATACAGCCCGCCCAACGCCTGCAGAGCGTGAGCGAATACTACTTTTCGCGCAAGGGCAAGGAGGTGGCCCGCCTCAATGCCGAGGGCAAGGACATCATATCATTGGCCATTGGCAGCCCCGACATGCCGCCATCGCCCGAAACCATCGAAACGCTTTGCACCGAAGCACGCAAGCCCAATGCTCACGGCTATCAGCCCACAACGGGCATACCCGAGCTGCGCCAGGCCATGGCAGGTTTCTACAAGCGTTGGTTCAACGTCGACCTCGATCCAAAGACCGAAATCCAGCCCCTTATAGGTTCAAAGGAGGGCATACTTCACACCACATTGGCTTTTGTCAATCCCGGCGAAAAGGTGCTCGTGCCCAATCCGGGCTACCCTACCTACACCTCGTTGTCAAAGTTGCTTGGCTGCACCATAGTCAACTACAACCTGCGTCCCGATAACGGCTGGCAGCCCGACTTCGACGAGCTCGAGGCCATGAACCTCGACGGTGTGCGCCTCATGTGGTGCAACTATCCCAACATGCCCACCGGTGCGCCTGCTTGTCGCCAAACGTATGAGCGCCTTGTCGACTTTGCCCGCCGCCACAACATTGTAGTTGTCAACGACAATCCCTACAGCTTCATCTTGGCCAAGGAACACCTGAGCATATTGCAGGTGCCAGGCGCCAAGGACTGCTGCATAGAGTTCAACTCAATGAGCAAGAGCCACAATATGCCCGGCTGGCGTGTAGGCATGCTTGCCACCAATGCCACCTTTGTAAGCTGGATACTCAAGGTAAAGAGTAATATCGATTCCGGCACCTTCCGCGCCATGCAGCTGGCTGCTGCACAGGCTTACCAAAACTCCGACGAGTGGCACACCGAGGCCAATGTCAACGTGTATGCACGCCGCCGCAAGTTGGCTGGCGAGATAATGGACGCCCTGCATTGCCACTACGACCCCTCGCAGGTGGGCATGTTCCTCTGGGGACGCATACCCGACACTTATGCCGATGTGGAGGACCTCACCGAAAAAGTGCTGCACGAGGCACGCGTGTTTATCACCCCCGGCTTTATATTCGGCTCAAACGGCAAACGTTACATACGCATCTCGCTCTGTGCCAAGGAGGAAAAACTTGCCGAGGCGCTGACACGCATCAAACAAGTGTTCTAACTTATTAGAACCACCCTTAACCGCAAACTCTTAAAATCTTAATTATATGGAACTCAATCTCACTCCACTCAATTTGACAGACCAGGACAACAAACGTCCTATCGTGATAGCCGGTCCTTGCTCGGCCGAGACCGAAGAACAAGTAATGAACACCGCCACCCAGCTCTCAAAGAAGGGCGTAAAGCTTTTCCGTGCCGGTATATGGAAACCCCGCACCAAGCCCGGAGGCTTCGAGGGCGTGGGCGAACCAGGTTTGGCATGGCTGCAACAGGTGCAGAAGGAAACTGGCATGAAGGTGTGCACCGAGGTGGCCACTCATGCCCATGTTGAGGCTTGTCTCAAAGCTGGTGTCGACCTGCTTTGGATTGGTGCGCGCACCGTGGCCAATCCCTTTGCCATGCAGGAAATTGCCGACACGCTGAAGGGTGTAGACATTCCCATATTGGTAAAGAACCCCGTCAATCCCGACCTCGAACTTTGGATTGGAGGTTTGGAGCGTATCAATCAGGCCGGCATCACCCGTCTTGGTGTCATTCACCGTGGTTTCTCAACCTACGAAAAAAAGCTCTACCGCAACCTGCCCATGTGGCACATACCCATCGAGTTGCGTCGTCGTTGCCCGGGCCTGCCCATCTTTGGCGACCCCAGCCACATTGGCGGCAAGCGCGAACTCGTGGCACCACTCTGCCAGCAGGCCATGGACCTCGGTTTTGATGGTTTGATTGTTGAGAGTCACTGCAACCCCGATGCAGCTTGGAGCGATGCCAGCCAGCAGGTAACGCCCGATGTGCTTGACTTTATTCTCGACAAACTTGTCATTCGCAAAATCACCGAGACCACTGAAAGCCTTTCAGCCCTCCGCCATCAGATTGACGAAATTGACAACTCGCTCATCGAACTCATGGCCAAGCGTATGCGTATCAGCCGCGAGATTGGTGAATACAAGCGCCAGCACGACATGACGGTTGTGCAGACCACCCGTTACACCGAAATACTCGACAAACGTGGTGCGCAAGGTGTGCTCTGCGGCATGTCGTCTGACTTTATCAAAGATGTGTTCGAGAGCATTCACGAGGAAAGTGTACGTCAGCAAATTGAGATAATGAATCAATAAATCGGCAAAGCCGACTTATGACAGAATTAGTAAACGCGTTGACAAGTTAACGGGTTGACAGGTAAGTTTTGCTAAGTTTTTAAGCTTCGCACCAGTCTTACTTTAACATAATAAGCAGTGTATTACTTACCTGTTAACCTGTCAACTTGTAAACCCGTTAACCAAGAATTCCGCCAGCGGGTTATCACATTAGCATATTAGCACACCACAATGAAGATACTTATACTTGGAGCGGGCAAAATGGGGTCGTTTTTTGTCGACCTGCTCAGTTTCGACCACGAAACAGCGGTCTATGACGTTGACCCCAAACGCTTGCGCTTTATGTACAATACGCAGCGCTTTACCACGATTGAGGAAATTGAAGCCTTCAAACCCGAACTCGTGATAAACGCCGTCACGCTAAAGTACACCCTCGATGTGTTCCGCAGCATCATGCCGCATTTGCCCAAAGACTGCATCATCAGCGACATAGCCTCTGTCAAGACAGGCTTGCGCGAGTTTTATGCCGAATGCGGTATGCGCTACGTCAGCACCCACCCCATGTTTGGCCCAACGTTTGCCAATTTGGGCGCGCTGAGCAACGAAAATGCCATCATCATCAGCGAGGGTGACTATGTGGGCCGCCTTTTCTTCCGTGACCTTTACAACCATCTGGGCTTGCATATCTGCGAATACACTTTCGACGAGCACGACGAGACCGTGGCCTATTCGTTGAGTATTCCCTTTGTCAGCACATTTGTGTTTGCAGCCGTCATGAAGCATCAGGACGCCCCCGGCACCACTTTCAAACGTCACATGCAGATAGCGCGTGGCGTATTGGGTGAGGACGACACCCTGTTGCGCGAAATATTGTTCAACCCCCGCACAAGCGGTCAAGTGTCAAAAATCCGCGACGAGCTGAAAGACTTGCTGCACATCATTGACAACAAGGACGAGCAGGCGCTCAACGAATATCTTAAGCGCATTCGCGAACATATTAAGTAACGAGGCTGCTGAAAAACCGACGCGGGACGCGTCGCCCCCATTAGTGCTTGCGTTTCCTATCAGATTGACAGGTTAAAAAGCGGATTTGAAGCCGTGTAAAGAACTGTTATGCCAGGAAATTGCGCTCTAATGGGGGCGACGCGTCTCGCGTCGGACATTTTTCAGCAACCTCAGTAACGTTCCGCCCCCCTGCAAACGAAAAATAACGAGGGGGCTGAGAGAGACAAACAGTTGCCCACACCTCCCTGCATAGGTAGGGAAGAAATGCAGCTTTTTGTCTCTCCTTTTGTTTATAGTCATCTGCGTTAGCGGCCCGCTACGGCGTCAGCCCTTATGTTTCTTTGGCCACGCGGACGTTAGTCCATGGCCAGCCGCGCAGCGGCCTTGTGTGTATCTTATGAAAACTTATGTTGCTTATGTTTTCCGCGCTAAGCGGGCTAACACAAGCGTTATATCTTTTGTTCTTCTGTCCTTTTGTTCTTCTGTTCTCCGCGTTAGCGGCAAATCTCATAGAGCACCACAATATCCTGATTCCATCACAGTCTGCGCCGTTGAATGACGCGGTCACCATCGTGTTACGCACCAGTTTGCTCACGGGCACAAACCCTTTGTCCGCCTGGTCGCGCCATTGCACTTCGGGCGTGCGGTCAAGCACATTATAGCTAATGTCGCACTGTTCGTCCATAAGGGTAATACCGCAGTTTGTGGTGCTGCCAGTTGTTTGCGGTGCGCAGTCAGTGTTGTTACCCATGCTTTTTTGCGGCTGGGGTGTTTCAGCGTTTTTAGTTTGTGGTTCCGCGCTATGTCCGATAGCGTCTATCAGTTTGTCCACGCCACGTTTCACAATGGCATCGGCATAGCGCAGCATTTTGTTAAGTATTCGTTTCATGGTAGTCAATACAATTTAGTTTTGTACAAAAGTGCTGCAAAGGTAACACCAGGGTATTGCACCCGACAAAAAAAGTGTACAATTTGTACACAAATAATTGCGCCCTCCCCATCATCCCTCATGTAAAAGAGTGCGTGTGTTTTTACTGCCATCTTACACTTTTTGTGCGTAACAAGTTGATACACAGAGATTTCAAGAGTGTAAGATGATTTCAAGGTATCTTACACATTCCTACATACATCTTACACACCTTACCCCGTTGCCTCGCAGTCGGTTTGGACGTATGCGGCGGGGTTTACACCATAGGGACGTAGGAGAATCTGTCGGAGTAACAGACTTTTCTGTTCCCCTATGCCGTAATATCGCCCTCCCATGCTTGTGCCGCATGGCAGCACTTGAGTTGTGTAGGATGCGTGTAGGTGAATTTTGTAGTATCTTACACTGCGTAAGGTGTTAATAACCAATGAGTTACGATGCGTTTGTGTAAGATGTAAGATATTCGGTATATAGAGCTATTGTAGCATTGTAAGCTAAATTGCACATATTTAGAAGTGTTCAGTTAATGCCTTCAGAGGGAGCACGCATTAACAGAAAAATCCTGTTTTAGGGGGACTAAATATGTTTTTTCGGCTTTTGTATATGATTTTATGTGCAAAACGTGACAAATGTAATTTTTTATCACTATGTTTGTAAACAAAACGAGATGTAAGAATATATGGTGAAAGATAAATTTTCGATAAGGCTGAAAGAAGCGCGTTTGATGATGGGCTTCAGCATGGACAAACTTGTGGAGCGCGCGGGTGGTGCCATTACCAAGCAGAGCATATCCCGCTATGAGAGAGGCATAATGCACCCGAAGCATAAAGCACAGGTTTCCTTGGCCAAGGCTCTCAACATCAGCATGGATTACTTCAATGGCACCAGTCTTAAGATTGACCTGCCAATGCTTCGTACTACCTCAGGTAACCAACTGACAGAAGAGGAACTTGTTGCTTTAGAAGCCAAGCTCTCCTTTTGGGCAGAGCAATATCTTGACAAGGAAAAGAAAGCAGGTATTTCCACTTCTTTTACGAATCCAATTCCGAAGACTCCAGTCTCAGAATTGGAAGACATCACACGCATGGCAAACTTCCTTCGGCAGGAATGGCACTGTGGCGACGGCCCCTTGCCATGTATATTGCGACTGTTGGAGCGAAAAGGCATCAAAATTTTGATAGCAGAACTTCCTGGCGATGTGTGGGGCGTGAGCACGTGGGCCGACAAAGTGCATCCACTCATCGTGATAGACCCATGTCCTGGTAAGACCACCACAGACCGCCTCCGCTTTACTGCGGCACATGAGCTGGCCCATCTGCTCCTCACCTTTCCGAAAGATATGGAGCCGGCACAAATAGAGAAACTATGCAATATGTTTGCCGGTTTTTTCTTGTTCCCGAAGGACACGTTCATAGACGAGATGGGAGGCACCAAACGCGCGCAGCTCACACTGGAAGAACTGATAGACCTCAAGGAGGTGTATGGTGTGTCGGTTTCCGCCCAAGTGCACGAGGCCAAGGACTTGCAGATGATATCCGATGAGCACTACAATTGGTGGTACAACGAGCGAATTAAAAAGAACCGCATGGAGACAGGGTGGGGAGATTACAAAATTCCTGAAACGATTGGCAGAGAGAGAAGGATAGATTCGAGAATATCGAATGAAAGAAAAATATAAGTTCATTGCCTTTGAACCGCCAGCAGTAGGTCCATCTTTGCTTTTATTGTGTAGTGGTACACCGTTCTCGCTATTATGAACGTGAAGTGGTGATGCACAAGTAACCATTGCAAATAGGGTAAGTCAGGTTTGCTTTTAATATATTAAGTAAATGATAAATTGAAGAATTATGAGAATACATTTAGAACTAACGCCTAATACGAAGCCAGTTCCTTTTGAATATCAGCAGAAGTTGGTCGGGACGATTCATAAATGGATAGGCAATAATTCCATTCATGACAAAATATCGTTGTATTCTTTCTCTTGGCTTAACGGAGGAAGAATGAAAGACAATGCACTGCAATTTAGGAATGGCGCAACGATGTTCATCAGTTTCTATGACGAACAGATAGTCAAACAAATAGTCAAGGCAATACTTCAAGAACCAGAGATGTTTTGTGGTTTAGTAGTATCTGGCGTCAGCATTGACAATGATCCACAATTGAACGACTGCGAATTGTTTAACTGTGCAAGTCCAATTCTCATCAAACGAAAATTGGCTGATGGCAGCATTAAGCAATTCAATTTCAGCGATGCCGAAGCTAACCAATACCTAAAGGAGACGTTGCTTTCAAAAATGCGAGAAGCTGGGCTGGAAGATGATACATTGGATATAAGATTTGATACTTCTTATAATAAGAAGAAATTGAAACTGGTACGCTATCATGGTATCGGAAACAAAGCCAGTATATGTCCTGTTATCATTAAAGCGAAGCCCGAGACAAAACTTTTTGCTTGGAATGTGGGCCTTGGCAATTCTACGGGTATTGGATTTGGTGCAATTTACTAATTATAAAAGATAATGACTATGTATATCGTAACATATAAAGGTCAGTTTGGCTTTATAAAACCATGGACTGCTGTTAGAGACGGAGAGACATTTAGCCAGCAATTTCTCACTCCTTCTATAATAGAAGGTATAGAGAAAAAGCTATTTCCCGAATTATTGAATATCCCAGGGATACACAAGATCGTTAGACATAAACTCAGATATGAGGCAATGGACTCTCAACAAGAAGTGACGCAGGCAAGAGGTTGGGAATACAAAAACAGGACATTCATAAGAACCCGCTCCATTTTGCGGCGTTCTGTACTCCTTCACCCCGTGCTCTGCATAGCTTTTGAAAGTGAAGAAGATGCCCTTATTGCATCTCAGCAGCATGTATGCGTGTGCAGGAATGAGGATATACTCTTACCTGAGGCTGAGATACTTAAACTGACAGAAGAAGAATTCAAGCAATTGCCAGGCTTTGAGTTGTGCTTTGGCAATTCCGATCAATCTTTTTTGGTAGGCTATAATCGTTTTGACAAGAGTAAACCTATGTATGGTTGGTTGGAATACAATGGGCAGACGCTATGATAAATCAGTGTAGTCTATGAATATTCATCAAGAAATATTGGCGAAGGGAGAACGAAATGGGCGTATATGTTTGTTTCAGCACCTGAAGAATGTAGCTGATATAGCTGCTGTTGTGGCCAATCATGCTGGGCTTGACGAACACATTGCCATTGAGGGGGCTTTGCTACATGACATCGGAAAAGTAAGTCCATTGTTTCAAAAGTCGCTGGCTCCTTCCTATAAGAAAAAGCCATGTTCTGTGTTCCGTCATGAGATAGCCTCTCTGTTTTTCCTTTCGCTAATCAAAGAAGCACATCGAAATGCTGTAATAGATATGGTAGTAGCTCATCATAAGTCCATGTACAAGGATGTAAGGGAACTTGGCATTTTGGATTTGGATGACAATACTAATTGTTTTGAAGAGCATTCGAAGGGATTTGAAGAATGGAGTCCCATTGCTTTGGAAATATTGGAAAGCCTTGGGCTGAAAACTCATAAGATATCTATTGACGAAGCTGAAGACAACTATGAATATGTTGTAGATTACTGTTGTAACCGCAAGTCAGACTGCTCGAAATGGAGAGGGCTGCTTATGGCTTCCGACCATATGGCTTCGGCTATGGAAACAGAGTCGGAGATGCCTTTGAACAAATTGTTCATCAAGCCAGACCTGTCTTTTTACAACAGACAAAGTCAGCTCTATCCATTGTCCATGATTTCTGCGGAAAGTAAGAAAAAGCACACTCTGGTTACAGCGCCGACTGGAGCGGGAAAGACTGATTTCTTGTTGCGTCGTTGTCAAGGACGTGTATTTTATACCCTGCCCTTTCAAGCATCAATTAATGCGATGTATGATAGAATCAAGGCTGACTTGTCTGATACCAATGCGCAAGTCTATCTTCAGCATGCAGCTTCCAACCTAAAGGTGAAAGGCGGAAAGGTAGAAGAAAGCATTATGCAACGGCATGTGGGTGCATCGGTCAAAATCTTGACACCTCACCAAATGGCTTCTATTGCTTTTGGCATCAAAGGCTACGAGGCAATGGCTATGGACTTGCGAGGGTGTGATGTAATTCTGGATGAAATACATACATATTCTGATGCTATACAATCTATAGTGCTGCGCATTATCGAAATTTTGATAGCTTTGGATTGTAGAGTACATGTAGGAACAGCAACCATGCCAACTGAATTATATAAAAGGATATTGGAGTTGCTGGGAGGGCTGAGTGAGGTATATGAGGTAAAGCTTGCCCCTAATACTCTCGCATCTTTTAATCGCCACCAAATCTATAAGTTGGCCGGTCGTGAAGATGCTTTTGGTGTTATATCCTCAGCGGTAAAGAAACATTCTAAACTGCTCATCGTATGTAACCAGGTGAAAAGGGCGCAAGAGTTTTATGAAGAGATAGACGAACTCTACCCAGATATTAGAAAGATGCTCATTCATAGTAGGTATAAACGGAATGACAGAGCAAGGCTGGAAACTGACTTGCGTACAGATTTCAATATACTGGAGGATACACCATGCATAGTTGTGTCAACACAGGTCGTTGAGGTAAGTCTTGACATCAGCTTCGATGTGATGGTTACAGAATGTGCTCCAATTGATGCTCTTGTACAACGTTTCGGACGCATCAACAGAAAACGCAGCCTGGAAACCATAGGGCATTATAAGCCCATCTATGTTATTTCGCCTCCGGAGAATGAAAAGGAAGCCTTGCCCTACAGCTTGGACGTGTTAAAAGGAACGTTTGAGGTCTTGCCAGATAATGGGCAAGTTATGGAAGAAGAACACATTCAAGAGATGATAGACAAGGTGTATCCTAAAGTGATGTTTCAAAATATTGACTATACGGGGGTGGCATTTTTGCATGGAAAATGGCAATTGAAGGCACTTTGCCACCAAGCAAGATCAGCGCTGCTCGAGACGCTTGACATCAACTCTGCAGTTTGCATTACCGAAAAGGATAAGGAAAGATACCTGCAAGGGACTGGAATGGAACGTGCGGAAATGGAAATTCCAGTGAGCTACCATTCCATAGCCCATAGGAATCTTGACCAACTAAATGTGGGAACACGTCCTTTTGTCATACCTGACAAAGGTTATGATCACGAAAAAGGATTGTTGCCGGATTATTGTAAGACAGAATATTATCAAACATTTGAAATTCTATAGTATATGATTACATCAGCAATAGGCAAAATGTTTCTGGAAGCCTACAATGAGGAATATGGCACCCACTATGATGCCCGAACTTTCTTCATAGAGCAGTTCTATCCCTTGTTTTTCGATCAAAACAAGTACATGATGACTGCAGGCAACTCACCTTTGGAAAATCCTAAGCTAAGTTGGGATGACATGATAAAGGGGAAAAAAGATTATGAAACTCCAGAACAACGAAAAACTCGTTTTGACAAACTGTTGAAGAAAATCGAAGATAGCGAAGCTGATGCGAGCATTGCGAGAGGTTTCCCTTCGTTAGACACAGCCGCGACTACGTCTGGACAAGTGACCGATGTAGTATTGCCACATGAAAAGGAAAACATCTTTGCTTCATGGATCGGAGATGCTCTTGGGGTTGGTGTACAAGGAGGCTTTTCTATTTTATTTAGTCACAAGGGCATTCTTCTTGATATATATAAGGGCTGGAAACTTTATCGCAAGTGCCTCAATGAAACTTCCATGTTAAAAGGCAACCAAATCAATACATGGAACGGACAATGGCTATCACATTATTACGATACAAGAATTTATGATGACGAGCAACCACTGGCAGGATATAATCCATATGTTGCCAATAAAGATGGAGTCCAAAGTATTGACACCCAAACATGGATAAAGGTACTTATTGGAGTTTCAAGGAAGTACCAAAATGCTCAAATCTTAGGCTATATTTATAGCATAGGGCAAACTAACACTACGATAGGTTTTATACCTTTTGACCTTGGTCAAATTCGCCGTCCTATCCATTTGTATGAGAAACTGTTTGGCACAACCCAAGGAAGAAACGCAGAATCCTTGTGGAATACAGCCTTTGGCTTTAGAACTGCTTGTACAGCAGGAGTCATTGGCATCAAAGCCATGGAGCCAAAAGGGCTTAGGGATTATGTGTTCCCTAAAGGCGACAAAGCCCCAAAGCAGCCCAAAGCACCGAAGAATGAAACAGAAACAATCAACTTTAATGTATATAAAATTTGGATATTAGCTATGTTGAATAACGAAGATTTGTGGGATAAGTCCCAAGAGTTGGCTGAGTTGCTGAACGAAGCCTCTACAGACAAAGACAAGTCGATCAGCACCAAACGCAAAAATTTGGTGGAGACGATGCTTGGTGCTTCAAATAAGAAGCAATTTATTGCGGCAGCAACAGAGGTCATTCCATTTATTGGAAAAACAAATGAGTTCAAGGATATTGTAAAAGAAGTTCACAGTATGCCAACAGATAATGTGCCATACTTTTTGACTCTTTTGCGATTTCAGTACAAGACTCTATAATAACAATTAATATATAAAACTATGAATAAGAATTCTTTCATTTATTTGCGTGGTTGCAAGCATGCAGCATTTACGGTGTTCTGTGTGGAAGACGGTCAGAAATCTTACTATGACCCACAGTTCAATGTAAAAGTACCATACTCCAGTGGGCAACAAGTAAAGCGTTCAATCATGGGTAAGCTTAATGAGGTCCTCAACGTTGAACCTTCTCCCACAGAGTTTTATTTTGACGTTGATAAAAAAGGAGCACTCAAGGAGGGTGAAGTCCTTTCGTCATGCGACCCACATTATGTCGACCAATTGTTGGGCGGTTGGATGAGAACTCCTAAAGGTGGAAAGGAAAAGGCGGTTAAACGTAGAAGCCCTTTAAGTATTTCGGCTATGACACCGCTTCATCCTCTTTTGGCTTCAGTTCCTAAAGAGAACATTTCCTTTGATCGTTCTGACAGGCCGAATGTGCACAAGGTAGTTGTAAGAGATGCAAATGGAAATGTCCTTACTGATGAGCAAGTAAGTATTTTCTTGAATGGCAGTGATAGAAGCCTTTATCGTAAATGGATTCCAGACAATACTCGTGCAACGGGTCTGTTTGTCTATGATGTTGCTATCGACTTGCGCCGCTTATTCTGTGTGCCAACTAACCAGTTGGAACCTGAGATTACTTCCGATATGGTTGAGACGTTAAAGAATGATGGCTGGAAAGTTGTTAATACGGTATTTGGAGAGTGCTTGTTGATGCCAAAGGAACAGCGAGAGAAAATAATTCCTGCCATCGCAGACGCTTTGATTGACTGGCATATAACATCAAATCAAGCAAGAACATTCAGCTTGATGGAAACACTAGCCATTGCTATCAGCGATAATGCTAACACATTGGCTGCCGCCATTCGTGCCAAGCTCATAGATGGTGACAATGATTCGAAACCAAAGGCTAAACCCATCATCGATGAGCACGCAGGAGCTGCAACTTACGTCACGCTGCCATGTGCAAGTTATATTGTAACTGAAACAGAGAGCGCCGATGCTTTGGATAAAGCCAAGCAAGACCTTGTTAATCGTATGTTGACTTTCGATTACGAGAATCAGCTATAACTACTATATGTGGAGGCTCTTTCTGCATAGGTGAGAGCCTCCATCTTAATCTTTACTTATGATAGTGACAGGCACACATTTCAATTATTACCAGTTGTGTCATCGCAAACTTTGGCTCTTTTCCAATGGTATTAACATGGAGCAGGAGTCCGAATTGGTTTATGAGGGAAAACTGGTGCATGAATACTGCTATCCTCAACGAAACTCTAAGTATGAGGAAGTGGAGATTGATGGCATTAAGGTGGATTACTATGATGCGAAGAACAAGGTCATTCATGAGATTAAGAAATCCAATAAGGTTGACAAGGCTCATGAATGGCAGTTGAAATACTATATGTACGTGTTTGAACGACATGGCATTGTTGGAGTGAGTGGTGTCCTGGAATATCCGCTCTTGCGCAAGACGCAAAAAGTTCTTCTTTCTGATGTCGATAGGGAGGAAATTCAAGAGATAACAAAGGATATTTCAAACATTATTTCGCAAGAGACATGCCCGCCACGAGTAAAGAAAGGTATCTGCAAAAATTGCAGCTACTTCGATTTTTGTTACATAGATGAACCTGAGGAGGAATAAGGATGAAAAGGAATTTCTATTTGTTTAATCCCGGCATCATGGAGCGTAGGGACAACACCTTGAAGTTTACGCCAATCTTTGTGAACGAAGATAAGGACGAAGTCATGCAACAACCTCGATACATTCCTATTGAGGATGTTGCAGAGTTGTATGCCTTTGGAAGTCTCAGAGCTAATAGTGCTCTTTTCAATTTCTTAGGACAAAGGGGAATACCTGTGCATTTCTTTGATTACTACGAGAATTATACGGGTAGCTTTATGCCTCGCGAAAGTTTGCTCTCTGGCAAAGCCTTGCTGGCTCAAGTTTCTGCTTATCAGAACAAGAATAAAAGAGTGATTTTGGCTCGTAAGTTCATACAAGGAGCGGCATGGAACATGGTTATGAATCTAAATTACTATAACCGTCGAGGTAAAGATCTACAGGAACTCATCGATACCATCAAGCGATTAACGAAAACTCTTGATGATGCCAAGAATGTGGACGAGATTATGGGGGTCGAGGGAAATATCCGTCAGGCATATTATGCTGCATTCGACATTATTCTCAATGATTTTAATATGGGGTCAAGAACTAAGCAGCCTCCAGAGAATGAAGTGAACGCTCTCATCTCCTTTGGCAATATGATGTGTTATACAGAAACTCTCAAGGCCATCCATCAGACTCAACTCAATCCAACTATTAGTTTCCTGCATACTCCAGGGGAAAGGCGTTATTCTTTGTGTCTCGACATCTCTGAGATATTTAAGCCTATTATCGTTGATAGGGTTATATTCAAGGTGCTCAACAAGCATGCCTTGGGGTGTCAGCATTTTGATAAGAAGTTGAATAAATGTCTGTTGAACGAAAAAGGCAAAAAAATATTCGTGAAGGCTATGGAAGAACGGTATGACGAAACTTTCCGCCATCGCTCTTTGGGCAGGAATGTCAGTTACAAACATCTCATCAAGCTGGAGTGCTATAAGTTAATGAAAGACTTGTTGGGTATAGAAGATTATAAACCATTCAAAATGTATTGGTAGCTTATGTATGTAATCGTTGTATATGATGTAGGAGAAAAAAGAGTAGGGAAAATGCTGAAGTTATGTCGTCAATATCTCTGTTGGATTCAGAACTCTGTATTGGAAGGGGAACTATCGGAAACCAAGCTGCGAGAGTTGAAAATCAAGATGAAAAACGTCATAGATGAGGCCGAAGACAGTATAATTATTTTTACGAACAAGTTGGGGTATAATATGAACAAACAAATCTTAGGAAAAGAAAGAATGTCAACAGACAATTTCCTATAATAAGTTGTCGATATATATATTCTTATTTCTCTTTTTCGTGTAAAACTCTCAAAATAGTTCTTTGACATGTTGAAACATCAATGAATAACGGGGTTGTCGTATAGCTTGTAAAAGAATATTATTCTACATCGACATATTTTCTTGAACTATTTTTGTACCTTTGAATTATGATTCCCCTTGTATATAAAGGTATCTTACTGAAAAATGCAATGGGTTTTAATCGGACCTTCATGGAATTGAAACTTAACTCAAGCATACCAAGTTGGCTTAAGGTATCGTTTTAATCGGACCTTCATGGAATTGAAACCACTTTGAACTAAAAATGCGGCGTTGAGAAAGGTTTTAATCGGACCTTCATGGAATTGAAACGAATCTCAAATAATATTGTTCGAACGTTTTAATGAGGTTTTAATCGGACCTTCATGGAATTGAAACTGTCATATGTCCTATATTCGTGTTGTCCTTAATGGCGTTTTAATCGGACCTTCATGGAATTGAAACAGGCTTTCGGTGCGCAGCCTACGGGCCTTGTGGTAGGTTTTAATCGGACCTTCATGGAATTGAAACGAAATGCACGGTGTTTGGCTGTCCCAACCGTCAGCGTTTTAATCGGACCTTCATGGAATTGAAACGCTCAACTATCTCATCTGGCTTTATGTCGCCGCGGTTTTAATCGGACCTTCATGGAATTGAAACCCTGGATTGGGTGGCCTTTGGCTTATGATTGGTTGTAGTTTTAATCGGACCTTCATGGAATTGAAACAGGGCTTATTAACTGACATCTCCTTTACTGCACAGAGTTTTAATCGGACCTTCATGGAATTGAAACTTGGTATGCCGACATAGACCGCAAGTATCAAGACGGTTTTAATCGGACCTTCATGGAATTGAAACTGTATCGTCTGCATTAACACGCTGTCACCCACATTCGTTTTAATCGGACCTTCATGGAATTGAAACAGGCCGCCTTAAGGCCATTGAATGCAGTTGTCAACGTTTTAATCGGACCTTCATGGAATTGAAACCCACCACATAGGTAGTCATGCGCTCCGCCACACTGTGTTTTAATCGGACCTTCATGGAATTGAAACTCGCCATACTTCTTATTGAATGTCTTGGCGAAAAGGGTTTTAATCGGACCTTCATGGAATTGAAACCGAACAGATATTTGGTTTGTATTCAGACTTCCCAATCGTTTTAATCGGACCTTCATGGAATTGAAACATTGTTCCGGGTGATTACTGCTTGCACACAAAAGGTTTTAATCGGACCTTCATGGAATTGAAACAGAGCTGTGTTGTCAGCATTCAATGTGATTGAGCCAGTTTTAATCGGACCTTCATGGAATTGAAACAATCTTGTTGCAAGGTGCATCTTCATCTTCAAAGAGTTTTAATCGGACCTTCATGGAATTGAAACAAAAAATGCGGCTTTAGGTTTTGCAGCCTTCAAAAGTTTTAATCGGACCTTCATGGAATTGAAACACCATCAACGAATCGTTCCAAGTCTTTGAAACTTCGAGTTTTAATCGGACCTTCATGGAATTGAAACAGCGCAATGCACTTGGATTGGTCTTGCAATGCAATTGTTTTAATCGGACCTTCATGGAATTGAAACTATTTAGATAGCCTTGGCTTGCGGGTGCGGGTAAAGAGTTTTAATCGGACCTTCATGGAATTGAAACTGAAAAGCAACTTCAACGCCACGCCGGACATCGCGGTTTTAATCGGACCTTCATGGAATTGAAACCGGATTTGAAAGTGTAGACCCTCGTTTGCTTACGGGTGTTTTAATCGGACCTTCATGGAATTGAAACCTTATAAAATTACCAACGGGGTTAGAATATGCATGTTTTAATCGGACCTTCATGGAATTGAAACTATGTTGTTGAAAGTGACCTTCAACACATTTGTCAGTTTTAATCGGACCTTCATGGAATTGAAACTGCTGATAAACAACTTGATATGATTTATAATGCTTGTTTTAATCGGACCTTTATGGAATTGAAAATAGTTGGCGTTAAGCACAAAGTCGACGGCGTCCTGCTTTAATCGGACCTTTATGGAATTGAAACCTATTATAAGCCTAGTCCACAAGGATAAAGGCCACGCTTTAATCGGACCTTTATGGAATTGAAACAAGGTTCACCCCACACAGAAGCCTGTGCCATTGCTGCTTTACTCGGACCTTTATGGAATTGAAACTCGGCACAAGTAACTTGAATAGGGTGCAAACAGCGCTTTAATCGGACCTTTATGGAATTGAAACTTCGGACACATTTGGCAGTGAACTGATGGTGTGAGCTTTAATCGAACCTTTATGGACTTGAATTTATTTACTCCATATAGCTCATTTGTGTCGCACCCTGTGTGGGTGCGTGGATTGAAACCAGCTGAATGTGGAAAACAAAAAGGGTAAACGAAGATGGAAAGTTCGTTTACCCTTTGCTAAATCATTGATTATTGGTAATTAAAGTTTTCTGCCCTCTGTTTTTGGAGAGACTTTAACCGTTGCTTAGTCAGCCGGTTCGAGGCAGGCGTCGAGCAAGGTTTCGATGGCTTCGCGGTCCATGTTCTGGCCAATGAATACGAGCTTTTGCATGCGGTCGCCGTAGGTGTCGTCCCAGTCGTTCATGACTGAGGGGTTCTGTGCCTTAAACTTCTCAAACTCCTCGGCTGGCATGGTGGCATACCATTGTCCGGCCTGGCTGAGCGACACTTGCTTGCCAGCCTGCTCAAATACATAACACATGTCGCGCTCTGTGCCAAAGTAGCAAATGCCCTTGCAACGAATCACACTCTTGGGCCACAGACGCGCTATGAGCTGGTCGAACTCTACCATGTTGAAGGGACGGCGACGCTTGTATACAAAGGTGCCAATGCCGTATTCGAGCGCTTCGCCTTCTTCCTCGTTCTCAAGGCCGTGGCAGTGCTCATGGTCGTGGTGGTGATGGTGATGTCCGTGTTCGTGCTCATGCTCGTGGTCGTGGCCGTGATGCTCGTCATCGTGATGCTCGTGCTCGTCATCGTCGTCATTGCCTTCGACGGCCTCGATCCAGCGCGCCGAAGTAGCTACGCGTTCAAAATCGAAGTCGTTGGTGTTGATCAGACGGTTGAGGTCTACGTCGCAGTAGTCGCAAGTGATGATTTCGGCCTTGGGCTGCAACTCGCGCAGAATGGCTTTGATGTGGTCAAGTTCCTGTGCGCTGACCTCAGATGCTTTGTTAAGCAAGATCATGTTGCAGAACTCTACTTGCTGAATAACCAGACTTGCAAGGTCGTCCTCGGCCATGTCCTTCTTGTTGAGATCGTTGCCGCCCGCAAATTCGTCGCGCAGGCGCAAGGCATCTACTACGGTCACCACGGAGTCGAGTTTGGCAATGCCATTGGTGGCCAGGTTGGGGTACATGCTGGGGTAAGCACAGATGGTTTGAGCTATGGGGGCCGGTTCGCAGATGCCGCTGGCCTCGATTACGATGTAGTCGAAGCGCTGTTGTGCCACAATGTCGCTGAGTTGCTGCACGAGGTCCATTTTGAGTGTGCAGCAGATGCAACCGTTCTGCAAGGGTACAAGGCTGTCGTCACCTTCGCCCACAATGCCGCCTTGTGCTATGAGGCTTGCGTCGATGTTTACCTCGCCAATGTCGTTGACAATGACGGCAAATTTGATGCCTTTCTTGTTAGAAAGTATGCGGTTGAGCAGGGTGGTTTTGCCACTGCCCAGATAGCCTGTGAGCAACAGTACGGGGGTGATATTTGGTGTCATGATATGTTTGTTTTTACGCGTTAGTGTAGTTAGTTGATTGGTAAGTTGGTTAAGTTTTTACGTTACTTGTCACTTTGTGTAGAACGCAAAGAGTGGTGCATAACCTATTTACTTGTTAGCCTATGACTTTGTTAACCGAGAGTCCCGTTCCTAACGGATTTATTCCTTGTATAAAAGGCTCATGTGCCGTTTCAGCGCATGAGCCTTTGATAGTAGAGTAGCGTGATGACGCTGGGATAAAACTTATTTAGCAAGCGAAGTGCTGCCAGAGCCAATCATCTGTCCGTCGGCAAAGATGTAGGCAGAGTAGGCACCGCCGCTGAGGAACTCGCTGACAGGCACGTAGAGTGTGACGTGTACCTCCTGTCCGGTATACTCGATGGTTTTGGCGGCAGAGTAACCAATGGCGCGGTTTTCGTAGTGGAAGGTGCCGCTTTGGTTGACTACTTGCTGGCCAGGCTTGAGCAGACGGACGTAGACGGTGCGGTTGCCAGCCGAGGCAGTCACGTTGCGTGTGATGGTGAACGAAACGGTAAAGCGGGCAATGTCCTTGCTCTTTTTAGCGCTTTTGCCGTTCTTTTTCAGCGGCGTGATGCTGATGCCCGTGGCGTCGAGTTGTGCCGCTATGGCCACACGCTCGTTGAGGTGTGAATTTTCGGCCTGAATGTTGGAGTTCTCCATGCGCACGCGTTCAGCGTCGGCACGTGCCATGTCACGTTCGCCAATAAGGGCGTGGTTGGCTTGCTGCAGCGAGTCGACCTGACGAATGTAGTCGCGCAGTACGGCACGCACAGTGGCCAGTTCGCGTTTCAGACGCAGAATTTCGGCCGAACTGTTGGCCTTGGTGTTTTGCAGTTCCTTGAGCAGAGCTTCGGCACGTGCCTGCTCCTGGTTGAGCCGGTTGACAAGGGAGTCGTCCTTGATGCCTTTTTTCAGCTCGCCATATTGGCTTGCAAACTCGGCATATTGGTTTTCCATTTCCTTTTTGTCGAGTTCGGCCAGTTGGCGCAGTTCGGCCAATTCCTTCTCCTTGTCTTCAAGTTTCTTCTTGTCGCCGTTGCAGGCCACAAGGCCGCCAAGCACCGACAGGGTGAACAAGGCAAGCAGCAGATGTGTTATTCTCTTCATCATGTGTGGTGTTTGCCCCAAGGGGAATAAGTGTCTTTTTATTCAATAACGGTAGTCCAGCCGTGCACGTCAGGTTCTGTGCCATACTGAATGGCGCGCAGGTGCGTGTAGAGCTTTTCGCTCCATGGGCCCGGTTTGCCGTCCTTTGAAATGACGTAGCTCTTGTGGTTTTCGAGGTCGTCAATCTTGCGTATCGGGCTGATTACAGCGGCTGTGCCACAAGCGCCGGCCTCCTCGAAGGTAGAAAGTTCCTCTTCGGGTATGGGGCGCACTTCCACCTCCATGCCGAGGTCCTTGGCCAGTTGTTGCAAGCTGCGGTTGGTGATGGAGGGCAGTATAGATGATGACTTGGGCGTGATGTACTTGCCGTCCTTGATGCCGAAGAAGTTGGCAGCGCCGCATTCGTCGATGTATTTCTTTTCCTTGGCATCGAGGTAGAACTCAGAGGCATAGCCGGCGTCGTGAGCCATTTTGTTGGCAGCAAGACTTGCAGCGTAGTTACCACCCACCTTGTAGCGTCCGGTGCCGAGTGGTGCAGCGCGGTCGTACTCACGTATGATAACGTAGTCGTTTGTGGCAAATCCGCCCTTGAAGTAGGGGCCTACCGGGCTGACAAAGATGACGAACAGATATTCGTTGGCGGGGTGAACACCCACTTGTGCGCCTGTGCCGATGAGCAGCGGGCGTATGTAGAGCGAGGCGCCGCTCTCGTAGGGCGGTACAAAGCGCTCGTTGAGTTTGACCACCTTCTTGACCATAGCCTCGAAGAGTTCGGTAGGCAATTCGGGCATCAATATGCCGCGGCAAGTGCTTTGTAGGCGCTCAGCATTGTCCTTGATGCGGAAAGCGCGGATTTTGCCGTCGGGGCAGCGGAAGGCTTTCATGCCCTCGAAGGCTTCCTGGCCGTAGTGCAAGGCAGTGGCAGCCATGTGTATGTTGATGATTTTGGAAGAGCTTACTTCAATCTCTCCCCATTTGCCGTTGCGGTAGTAGCAGCGCACATTGTAGTCGGTGGGCATGTAACCAAACTTGAGGTTGGCCCAATCAATATTCTGCATATTACTCTGTGTTTAGTTGTGCCGGCAGACGGAATGGCAAGTGCAGGCTTGCCAGAGCTGGTTCTGCCAGTGGCTCAGTTTAATATTGGCGCAAATTTAAGCATTATATTGATAAAGTGTACGTGCTGCATGACTATTTTTAGCATATTGTGTAGTTTGGCCTTGTTGTGTGGTGAACTATGTGAGAGGAAAAGTTGGTTTGCCCATTGATGGGGGTGCAGCACCAATTTCCTGGCTTCATTACTTTTTGTGCCATTGAATGGCGTGTAATGAGAAATAATGCTGTCCGGTGAAACCATTCTGATGTTCATGCTCACGGATCGGTGTGATCCGTGAGCATGAACTATAATATCAGAATGGTTTTACTATACTACAAAAACTTACACACCGAGTATCTTACATCTTACACAAATACGTTGCAACTCGTTGATTGTCAATATATTGTTCAGTGTAAGATGTTGCCCAATCCACCTACACGCAACCTGCACAACCTACACAACCCACACGCTGCCACACGACACAATCACGGGAGGGCGATATTACGGCATAGGGGGACGGAAAAGTCTGATGCTCCGACAGATTTTTCTATGTCCCTATGGCGTAACCCCCACCGTGTACAACAAAACCGATCGCGCGGCAGCGGGGTGGGGTGTGTAAGATGTATGTAGGGGAGTGTATGATGTTTTGAAATCATCTTACACTCTTGAAATATCTGAATATCAACTTGTTACGCATAAAAAGTGTAAGATGGAAGAAAAAACACACACCTTTATTTATAGGGGGACAGACGGGTAGGGAACAAATATTTGTGTGCAAGTTGCACACTTTTTTTGAAGGGTGCAATGCCTTCGTGTGACCTTTGCGGCGCTTTTGTTTTTATGTCCTTTTGTTCTTGTGGTTTTCCGCGTCAGCGGCAGATCTCATAACTCGTGGGCTATGTGGAAGGGAAAATTAGTTTGTCCATTGGTGGGGATATGGCACCATTTTATATCGAACTGATTTCGGACATCGACTCATGACGCCTTGTTCTGTGGAGTCGTTGGACAGATTGTTCGAAAAAAAACGCCGCAAAATTTGGCGGGTTTGTAATAAAGTGCTACTTTTGCACCCGTATTCGAGAGCAATGCTTCCCGGTACACTCCATTTTTTATGTTTGATTGGGGTATGGTGTAATGGTAACACTGCAGATTCTGGTCCTGCCTTTCCTGGTTCGAGTCCGGGTACCCCAACAAATTTATTTAGCAGTCTCTTGCCCGGGTAGGGTGGAGGTGTTAAAAAGCATTGGGGTATGGTGTAATGGTAACACTGCAGATTCTGGTCCTGCCTTTTCTGGTTCGAGTCCGGATACCCCAACTCAAAAGAGCAGCACAAGCAGAAATGTTTGTGCTGCTCTTTTTTTGCGTAGCATAAAAATGCAACGATTATGAATAACACGAGTGATGTGTGTGATTAAACAGGCGCGTGCGCACATATTTGCTAAATAATATGTAACTTTGGCGCATAATACCAACAATACTCATCAAAATTATGAAAAGAAATAATCAGAACAAGCGTGGCTGCAAATGTGCCACACTTGTGATGGCTCTGCCTTTGGCTGTGGCAGGACTGACCATCACGCCCAACGGCGTGCAGGCTCTGCCCTTGGCTTCGGGGTTGGTGCAGAACAGTGCTGTGGCACAAACTGCTGCACCCTCAAGCAACCCTATTAAGAATGTGGCTAAAATAAATCCGACCACGGTTGAGGTGACTTATGCTGATGGCAAGCAACTGACAGTAGATTTTTATGGCGACAACATATTCCGCCTCTTCCGCGACGATAACGGTGGTGTGGTACGCGACCCGCAGGCCACTCCTCCCGCAAAGATATTGGTGGAGAACGCACGCCGCTCAACACAGAGCGTTGACTTGCGCAATGAGAGCAACGGCGTGGTAATTTCGACACCGCGCATTGCCGTGCGCTTTGACAAGCAGACGGGCTTGATGACCGTGGTAGACACCAAGAGTGGTGAAACAGTGGTGGAGAGCGTGGCTCCTGTGTCATTTGACAAGAACAGTACCACATTGACGCTCAAGGCACAATCGGGCGAGTACTTTTACGGTGGCGGTGTGCAGAACGGACGTTTCAGCCACAAGGGCAAGAGCATTGCCATCGAAAACACCAACAACTGGGTAGATGGCGGTGTGGCATCGCCCACGCCTTTCTATTGGAGCACAGGTGGCTATGGTGTGATGTGGAACACCTTTAAGCCTGGCCGCTACGACTTTGGCGCCACCGAGGAGGGTAAGGTTATTTTGTCGCATCAGGAAGACTACCTCGACGCCTTTATTATGGTGGACAAGCAACCGGTAGACCTGCTCAACGACTTTTACCAGCTCACTGGTAACCCGGTGCTGCTGCCCAAGTTCGGTTTTTACGAAGGTCACCTCAATGCTTACAACCGCGACTACTGGAAGGAGGCCGACAACGGCTTCATGCTCTACGAGGACGGCAAGCGCTACAACGAGAGCCAAAAGGATAATGGCGGTGTGAAGGAGAGCCTTAATGGTGAGAAGAACAATTATCAGTTCTCGGCACGTGCAGCCATCGACCGCTACATCAATAACGACATGCCCCTTGGCTGGTTCTTGCCCAACGATGGTTATGGTGCAGGCTATGGCCAGACGTCATCGCTCGATGGCAACATACAAAACCTGAAGGAGTTTGGTGACTATGCCCGTTCGAAGGGCGTGCACATTGGCCTTTGGACACAGAGCGACCTTCACCCCAAAGAGGGCATTGAGCCTCTGCTGCAACGCGACATTGTGAAGGAAGTGCGCGATGCTGGTGTGCGTGTGCTCAAAACCGATGTGGCGTGGGTAGGCTATGGCTATTCATTTGGCTTGAATGGTGTGGCCGATGTGGCACAGGTGATGCCTTATTATGGTTCGAATGCCCGTCCGTTCATCATCTCACTCGACGGCTGGGCCGGCACGCAGCGCTATGCAGGTATCTGGAGCGGCGACCAAACCGGCGGCGATTGGGAATACATACGTTTCCATATCCCCACATTTATCGGTTCGGGTCTTTCGGGCCAGCCCAACATCACGTCAGACGTTGATGGTATTTTTGGCGGTAAAAATGTGCCCGTGAATGTGCGTGAGTTCCAGTGGAAGACCTTTACCCCCATGGAACTGAACATGGACGGCTGGGGCGCTAACCCCAAATATCCCGAGGTGCTTGGCGAACCCGCAACAAGCATTAACCGCTCATACCTTAAACTGAAGAGCGAGCTGTTGCCCTACACCTATACCATAGCCCGCCAGGCAGTGGACGGCAAACCCATGATACGTGCCATGTTCCTTGACTATCCTAACGACTACACGTTGGGCAGCGACACGCAGTATCAGTTTATGTATGGCCCGTCATTCCTTGTAGCACCTATTTATAAGGAAACGAAGATGGACAAGGACGGCAACGACATACGCAATGGCATTTATTTGCCCGAGGGCCGTTGGGTGGACTATTACAATGGCGATGTGTATGAGGGTGGACGCATTATCAACACTTACGATGCACCACTGTGGAAGTTGCCCGTGTTTGTGAAGGCCGACGCCATCATTCCGATGACCAACCCCAACAACAACCCCTCGCAGATACGCAAGGACTACCGTGCTTACGAAATATATTCTACGGCAGCTGGCACAAATGGTTTCAGCCAGTATGATGACGATGGTGAGACGCAGGAGTACCTGAGTGGCCAGTGTACACGTACCGCGGTGTCGACCTATGCCAATGGCAAGGGCAAACTTGTGGTGACTATCAATCCTACCTACGGCAAGTTTGAGGGCTTTGAACCGCAAAAGGAGACCGAGCTCCGCATCAATGTGAGCAAGGCGCCCAAGAGCGTGACTGCCAAGGTGGGCAAGAAGGGTGTGAAACTGACAAAGGTGACCTCGCTTGCCGACTTTGAAAAGGGCACCGATGTGTACTACTATAACGAAAAGCCTAACCTCAACCGTTTTGCTACCCCCGGTAGCGAGATGGCCAAGAAGGAAATAATAAAGAACCCGCAGCTGCTCGTGAAGATTGGCAAGACTGATGTAACTGCCAACTTGATAGACGTGAAGGTAGACGGCTTTGAGTTTAACCCGGCCGACCGATTGCGTACACACTCTGGTGCGCTTTCTGCTCCGAAGGTGGACTTTGCCGAGAACAATGTGGGCGTGTTCAGCCTTACGCCGTCGTGGAACAAGCAGGAGAATGCCGACTTCTACGAAATAGAGTATAACGGCATGCTCTACTCAACCATACGCGACAACGCGTTTACAATCGATGGTCTTGACCCCGAAACTGCATACGCCTTCAAGGTGCGTGCTGTGAACAAGGACGGCTATTCGGACTGGAGCAATGTTTCGGCCACAACAAAGAGCAACCCGCTCGAGTTCGCCATCAAGGGCATCAAGGCCCAAAACTCTGCTGAGGACCAGCCGGGCCAGGGCATTGACAAGATGTTCGATTTTGATGAGAAGAGCCCCTGGCACACTAAGTGGGGCAAGGGCGAGGGTGTGCCTGCCGACATTACCATCGACCTGCGCTCAGTGAACAAGCTCGACCGCTTGGAATACATTCCGCGTGAGGACGCAGGCAATGGCACATTGCTCGCTGGTAGTTTCTCATACAGTACCGACCGCCAGACATGGAGCGCCCCCGTCAAGTTTGAGTGGGCACAGAATGCCGACCACAAGACATTTAGCTTTGCCGGTAATCCTGAGGCACGCTATGTAAAGATGCACCTTGACAAGGCTGTGGGCAACTTTGCTTCGGGCAGTCAGATGTACATCTTCAAGGTGGCAGGCTCTGAAAGCTTCTACCAGGGCGATATCAACCACGACAAGCGCATTGACGAGAACGACTTGACCTCGTACATGAACTATACGGGCTTGCGCAAGGGCGATAGCGACTTTGACTATGTGAGTGCAGGTGATATCAACAAGAATGGCTTGATTGATGCCTACGACATCTCATGTGTGGCAACCGAACTCGATGGCGGTGTGCGCAACTCAAACGACAAGGTGGCTGGCAAGCTGGTGCTCACACCTAACAAGAAGACCTTCGCCGCAGGCGACATGGTTGAGGTAACGGTGAGCGGCAAGGGCTTGCACTATGTCAATGCCTTGAGCTTTGCTTTGCCTTACATCACAAGCGAATTGGAGTATGCAGGTGTTGAACTGCTCAACATGAAGGATATGGTGAACCTCACCTACGACCGCCTGCACACCAATGGCCAGAAGGAACTCTTCCCCACGTTTGTGAACCGTGGCAACAACTTCTTGCTTGACGAGGGCGACCACAACCTGTTTGTGATCAAGTTCAAGGCCAAGAAGGCTGGCAAGTTCAACCTCACAGCCAAGGATGGCATGCTGGTTGACCGCAACTTGGGTACGGTTAATTTTTGATGATATTTAGTATATGTATTATATGATGGTTCCGGAGCAGTAAGTGTTGTATTACAAACTGCTCCGGACCTTTTTATCTGGCAAGAATATGGAAGATGATGTAAACAGATTTATTGAGGCACAGGACGGTGGCCAGTACGAAAAGGCTTTGGCCGAGATTGTGCAGGGTTGCAAGCAGTCGCATTGGGTGTGGTACATATTTCCGCAGATGCGCGGACTTGGTTACAGCCGAATGTCGCGTTATTACGGTATAGCGTCGGAGGCTGAGGCCCGAGCTTATTTGGCCAATCGCACATTGCGCAAGCGGCTGACAGAGATAAGCCGTGCCTTGTTGCAGCACGCTGGCACGCCGGTAGAGCAAATACTCGGTGGCATAGATGCACAGAAGGTGCAATCGTGTATGACGCTCTTTGACGCCGTTAGTCCTGACGATGTGTTTGAACAGGTGCTTGACACCTTTTATGCGGGGTGCCGGTGCGAGCTTACATTGGAAATGCTGGACGAGTAATGCAATGAAAAGCTTTTGAAAGCTACTAACAAACAAGTGAGAGTGAAACGCTTCGCCTATTATAGTGCGAGCGTTTCACTCTCATTTTTTTAGTGTCCTCGGTATGTATCTGTCAAGTTGTCAACTTACAAAGTTTTAAGCACATCTTCTATTGCATCGTAGAAGTTGGTGCTGTTTTCGTTGATTGTTATTTTACTCTCCTGAGGTATGGCATCCTTGTTAACGACAGATTGTACAGGCAGGCTGCTGGCGAGTGCGGGGACGAGCCAACTGTTATTCCACAGTTCGGTTTGTAGGCCGGCAACCAGGCGGCACAGGGGAGTGTCGTAGGGCGAAGGCGTGTTGTTGGCTTTATCCAGTTTGTTTGTCAGACTCTGCAACCATAGTTTGAGATAGTCTGCGTTAGGCATGTTGATTAAGCGCTGGCGAATGCGCAGCAGCAAGTCGTCGTGGTTCTCAAAAGTCCCCATTTTGCGTGCCTGCGTGTAACTCACAATGTCACCGATAATGCGCAAAGCATAATGGGCTACGGGCATGTTTTCGATAGCAATTTGCAAGGCAATGGCAGCCATCGCGTCAGCGTTGCCAATGATTGTAATGATATCGGGTAATTTATCCTCCGCCGTTTTCGATGTGGTAGGATTCTCATCCGTAAGGTCTATGGAAAGCACATGGGTGAGTTTCTCACCATAATCACCGTTCATCACCCTTTTGTGTATGCGGCACAATAGTGAGCGCAACTGTCCGGAATTGGGGAATTTGCGTGCAAACTGCAGGACGTAGAGCAAGTGCTTTTGCAGGTTGTGCTGCTTGCCGTCGATAACGGGCGCATGCTCCAATATGTACAGTTTGTCGGGTTTGATGCTGTTTGTCACCACGTCGTCGGTAATGCGTGTCTTGTCGGTGTTCATGCGCAAACCAAGGCTTTCAAGCACCTGCTGCAAGATGTATGAAATACGTTCGAGCTGATTACTATTATTGCAGAATATGCGGTAATCATCGCGGTAGCGCAGCACCTCATACCCCTGCGTAATGCCCTCGCGCTCCAATGCCTCGTGTAGCAGCAAGTCGGCGTATGACAGCACAATCTCGGCCAATATGTCAAACAGCGTGCTGCCTTGCGGAATGCCAGCGTTGTGGCCATGCTGCATGCCGTGCAGCAGTTTGATAATGTCGTTGGCGAGCGCATGATTGCTGTCGGTGGCCTTTTGTGTGTTGCGGCGCGACAAAGCCCAATCTATAGTTTGCGGATTGATAGAGCCATAGCAGTTGGTAATGTCGGTTACAAACATATATCGGTAGTCAACCGCCAATTCGAGGCTGCGTTGCTCCATGTTTCGCCACCAGTTAAATATGATGGTGCTGTTGTGGAACTTCTCCACTTTAGCCGGCACCACAGGCAGTCCGCCCGCCATGATGTGTGGCACTTGGCAAGCGCTTAAGTTCTGTGAGATGCTTTGCCAAGCCTCAGGCGTGCAGAGTGTGCGTACCATAAAGTAGTAGAGGTACGGGTTGCACAGCGTGAGGGGGCGTACTGCGTAGTGTCCGTCTTTGTTGAGCAATATGTCAATATTAACCCCGTTGCAACTGTTTATGTCAATCGATTGGTGCAGGCACTCGGTGTAGGGACGGTTGCCCACCGTATTCTGTACATGATTGAGCACATTGTCAAAGTTGAAGTATTCGGGCATTTCAAAATTGTGGTAGTGCGCCGAAGTCATGAGCAGGGCCTTTGCTTCGTCGGCTGTGAGGTCGAAAAAGAGCTTTGTCGTATCCTTGTCTTTGTTGAATTCCTTGAGATGCTTGAAAATATTTTCGCGCTTTTGGTCGTTGGGATTAGTCATGGTTGCTTATGTTTTGTTTGTTTTCGTTGGCAAAGTTAAGCATCAATGTCCGCGTTATCTTGTATTTTGCAATGTTGAGGCTGTAATGTCCAAAGTTTTCGAATTTGTTGTTGCAATGTTCTAATTGCGCCAAACCAAAATATTTTGCGTTTGCTTGTTAACAATCTTGGTGTTTTTGTCATTAAGAAGTGTAGCCCCAACCGCTGCGGCGGCATGCTGAAATTTACAATTTCGCGAGATGTCATGTTGCGGCAATATATGCGTGATTTTATAAATATTGTGTTAATGCGTGTGTAATTGGTGGGGCGTAAAATGCTTTTAACTATATTCGCGTTACGGAACGAAAATAATGCCGTAATGCTAATGCTATGAGATTATGACGAAAAACGAGAAAGCGAGTTTGATGCGTGTGGTGGCCGACTTGATAAGGGCTGACGGCATAATAGACTGCAAAGAAATAAGCTATTTAGAAAAAATGCGCGCGCGCTATCACATAGCGCCCGACGACGAGTGTATGGCCGAAAAGCTGACATTTGCCGATGCGTTGCACATATTGTTGCAGTCAGATGCGGCATTGCGCCAACAACTTATAACGGACTTTACTGAGGTGGCCATGTCCGACAATTATTGTGCCCGTGCTGAGGCTTTGCTCATATTGGCCCTGCGTTATTGCTTGGAGAATGAAAATAACGAGTCGGTGAGCATGCTGTCGGTGAACAATGACTATATGCAATTTGACGACACCCAGATACTGTACGTAGAGTGTCAGTATGACGCGCACGTCAACAGCTGCATAGAGGCGCATTACGACGAGTTGGCAAGCAAAATACGCTTGGCGGGGTTTGACTTTGTGTATATCCCCCGCCTGCAATATGACAGCATTCAGCCCGAAGTGTTGTTTCAGACCATCAAATTCCTTTACCCCTCAGTCAGCAACGAGCGTGCGCAAAATGTGCAGCAGCGCTTGTGCCACCTCACTACACCCGAATTCTGCCGCGATTTGCTCTCTGCCAAACTCGGCGTGAAGCAAATGTTGATGATTGCGCCATCGCTGATGGTGAAGGTGGGCGAGTCGGAGGTTGAAGGCAAGAGCTATTCAAACTTCATGCTGCTTGAGTTGGGAAAGGACATTGTAAGTGATATAAACAAGCTGCTTGCCACCTTTGCACAGCATTTCAGTAATATGAGGTTGAACTATTGGCACAATACCCCTGGCCATTTTGTGTACAAGGGGTTTTATCGTCAGTTGTTCGATTTGCTCATGCTGCGCCGCGGCATCAAAAGCACGGTGGTGATTGACACAGTGAACGGGCACATACGCTTTCCTGATGCTGATGCCAAAATAGAGAAAATACACCGTCGCGAAAAGGCCCTCTATGCACTGTTTATGCTCGAGGCCGCCAATGGTGGTATCAACTTTACGCCGCCGACTGGTGGCCAAAAGTCTTTGGACAAGTTTAACTGTCACATGGACCGCTTGATGCAGAAGTATCGCATGATATATGCCAAGTTTGGCGGCACGCTGTCCAAAGCACCCAACATTTGCGATTACAGTACGCGTGGCCCCATGCTGGCGTTACTAAAAAAGCAGATCAAGGCCCTTGGCAATTTGCTATACCACGTAGACAGCTATTGCATTGTGCGTAATGAGCTGTTGGGCAATTATACCATCGACCTGCCTGCAACCATGTTCTATTGCTCGAACGAAGACGGTGAACTTGTGCCACTGCTTCAAGATGAGGAGTGGCAGCACATTGCAGCCATATAGGCAGGCTTGTCGTGTGTGCCACGTGACGAGTGGGCAGTGGAAGGCGTGTTGCAATATTGCACCGTGGCTTAATGCGCAAAATTATGGTTTTGCATATAATATTGCAGAATGTGTGTAAACGGCACGCCGCCAGCTTAACTTTGCACTAAGAATAACAAATTGAACTCATTGGATAATACCACGTTAATAAAGTGATGTATCTGGTAGAGATTTAGATTAACAAGTAAATAGGTCCAACGCTATAAAAACTCCCAATTATGACAAACACACGCATTCCAGGTTTGAGTTTCTCGCTCAAGCGCGCATTGGGCATCACCCGTGCCAAACAACAGTTTGCCCGCACAACGGGCATTCCAACCACACGTGCCGGTGTGGAGCGTAAAATAGGTCGCGCTTTGCTCAAGGCATTGTTTGGCAAATAATGTGTGGCGTATATGATGACTTATATCCGTAGTCATCGCCATGCGCTTTGTGGTTTCCCATCTCAAATTATTGCAGCTTGGTAAGCGTAAACATGCGAACGGACTCAAGCACCAAACGCTACCTCTAATGGGGGCGACGCGTCCCAAGGCTGCTGAAAAAATATCTTTTATGTTTGAAAATACTTGGGATAAAATTATTGATTGGTTTCACGAATAGTTCTAAAATGCAAAATACTTATGAAAACAAAACTTGCAATAGCAGCTTGTGCACTGTTTATGTCATGCGCATCGTATGCGCAAACATTTGATGTCCCGGCAGGTGCTCCTGGGTATATCGAAAATCCGTCGTGGGACATTAAGGCTGGACTGCCAAAAATCGATCAAATTATCTTTACCCGTGAAAAGACGCAGGTGTTTTTTGAAACTTACTCGAAAGGATATGCTTGGTGTCAGATAGATAAAGAAACCTACATCAAGTGCAAGCCAAGTGGCAAGGTTTTGAAACTGTTGAAGGCAGATGGCATAGCCATTGCGCCAGGTCAAACATACTATCGTGACAGAGAAACGCCTATTTATTTTAACCTCACCTTCCCAGCTTTGCCGCAAGGCACCACATCATTTGATTTGATAGAGTCGGCTACGAGTAGTTGGAAATTCTACAATGTCAGAAATGAATCAATGAATACATTTGCCATTTCTTCTCAGGACTATGTCAATCCTAATGGTATCGGTGGCGCTATTAATATTGATGAGTTGAAGGAAGATAATCTGCGTGCAGGTGGTAAAACATCGTCTCCCAGAAACCCAGAAGTGGTGGATAATGCTCTCGTAGAAGTGCCGGCTACATATCCTGGTGGTGTGGATGCTTTAATGCGGTTCGTAAGCCAAAACGTTGTATACCCGGTCAGTGCTTGGGAGAATAATTTGCAAGGTACAGTGATCGCTCGTTTCAAGGTAGATGTGGACGGCAAGGTAAGCAGCGTGAAGATAGAAAAGTCTCTTTCACGCGATTGCGACAAGGCCGTGGTCGATGTTATTTGCAAACTTCCTCGTTTCGTTCCGGCCAAGCAGAAAGGCCATTCCGTGCCGGTATGGTTCCGATTGCCAGTGAGATTCCGTGTTGCCAGTGATGTGCCAGCGTTACCCGATTAAGCTGTAGCATGTGTGTATTTTTGACCTATAGGTCGGTATTTGGCATAAAATAAATTAACCAAAGTTTCCCACCCGCTTTATTGGGGGTGGGAAACTTTGGTTAATTACAAAATAGCCATCGCGATGGCAGCACAAGCTTCGGCGTCGGCCAAAGCGTGATGGTGGTTTGTAATGTCATAACCACATCGTGCGGCAATAATGTCGAGGGTATGATGCCCTTTGGGCCAAACTTTACGCGAGGCGATGCAAGTGCAGTGAAATTCGTAGTCAGGATAATCCATCTGATACACGCGGAATACAGCCTTCAGGCAACTTTCGTCAAAAGCCTTGTTGTGGGCCACGAGAGGAAGCCCCGTTATCTTGGGCTCTATCCGTTTCCACACCTCAGGAAATATTGGTGCATCTTCAGTATCGGCAGCGCAAAGGCCGTGCACCTTACTGCACCAGTAGTTATAATATTCAGGTTCGGGCTTGATGAGCGAGTAAAACTTATCCACTATCTCACCGTCACGCACTACAACGATGCCAACCGAGCAAACCGAACTGCGCTCGTTGTTAGCCGTTTCAAAATCTATTGCGGCAAAGTTCTTCATGTCAGAACTACTTATTGATTTTCTGCATTTGAGTAAGTCCCTCTTTCCTGCCATATTTCTTGGGTGTCGCAAATTTTGCGACTACCGGCTCGCCTTCAAGTTCTTCTCTCAATGCATTATTGATATGCTTTGCGATTGTTTTGTAGTCTCTTTCATAAAGTTGAGCAATTTGCTCTCTGTTGAGCCAAACAGAATCATTCTCTAATTTTACTTCAAGTTGGGTGTTGCCCCCTTCAGTTGTGTATAGAACTATAGACGAACCGTTATTGGCAATAATTTTATGTTCTGTCATATTCTTTCTTGTTGTAAGTCGTTGCCTATTTTTTATACACTCAAAATGAACAAAAGCCATGAGTGGGCGACTTTGCCAAATGAATGATATTAGCAGTGGTGTATGATAGGCTATTCTAATCCGATGAAATCACTCAGAGGTCTGATCTTTGAGCGGTAAGTGTTTATTCCTTGTCGTAACTTAGGAGACTTTGAAAAGTTTATTTCCTTTTTGTTGTCGAAATGTAGAACCATATAATATGCTGCGTGTTCTGGGTGGAAGCCATTTTCTTCTAATGTCTCTTTCGTCCATATTTGGAAACAACCTTTCTTCTTAAGTTTGAACATATGGCAGTTTCCCCCGTTAGTATGGAGCAATACATATCCCATACGTTCAAATCCTGGAGTTACAAGAATAGAGCCTTTTGCATTTCCAGCACGCATATAGCATATTCCCTTTTCAATCATAATGTTCAGTAGTTCTGCGTGTGCATGATTTACAAGAACTTGAATTTCTTGGGGATTTTCCGACATGCGTTTGAGCATTTTTGCTGCAACCATTTCGTCTTGGATCTCCAATTTCCTTCTTCTGCCCAATGCTATGAATTTCTCATCTTGCTCAATGCCGATGAACTTTCTACCTAAAAGATTTGCAGCAATGCCCGTAGTACAGCTTCCGGCAAATGGGTCAAGAATCGTTTCTCCCTTTCGTGTAGAAGCAAGTATGATTCTGTACAATAAACGAAGAGGTTTTTGGGTCGGGTGTTTGCCGCAGTTCTTTTCCCAAATACCAGTAGCGGGTAAAGTCCACACATCGGGCATGTGCACGCCATTGTTTAAGGCTTCCATCAATTCATAGTTGAAGTAATGGCGGACATTCTCACACTTCCTTGCCCAAATGATATACTCAGCAGAAAAATTAAATCTTTGGTCAGTTAAGGTTTTTGGTGGGTCAGACTTTTTCCATACTATCATATTCAGAATTTTATATCCCAAATCTTTCATGCAGTTTGCTACTTCGTAGATATTATGATATGTGCCACATACCCATATCGTTCCAGAATCCTTTAATTTTTCTCTGCAAAGCGAGAGCCATTTGTAGTTAAACTGATAGATTTCTTCTTTTGATCGCACTCTGTCCCAATCCCCTTTGTCAAAGCTGTGGAACCTGTTCCCGATTCTTACAGTCCCATTTCCAGTTGAAAGGAAATATGGAGGGTCTGCAAAAATCATGTCAACTTGACCAGTGATTTGAGAAATATTGGTCATGCAGTCACCTTGTATAAGACAAAAATCTTCCATTTGGTTTTATGTTCGGTAGATAGTACAAACAATTTCTTTTCCAGCTCCGAATTGGTCAATAAATGCATCTTTGTGCATATCACCACCTTTTATAGCATCAGCAAAATAGAGAAGGTTTTCGACGGTCAATGCACAGCCTTCCACCCCAGTACTTTGCTTGATGTTGTTAAGCATAAGCTCTATATTTCCCTTGAAGAGTGACGAAATAAACACGAAATTGAAATGGTTAACATTATCACTAAAGTTGAGCCACCATTGATTGGGGTTACGCTCAGGATTTCTGTCATTGTTTTCTTGAACATATCTTGTCATTTCATCAGCCATCCCTCTTGAAATAGTAAATCCTTTAGAATATGCTTTGTTGTCGATTATAACTCCATTATTGTTATGGTAGAAAATGCCATCCGGCTTTCTGGTCCCTCCAAGATGAACCCCATTAAATGCCAACTCATTAACAAGTAAGTCAATTGTATAGACTTCAAAATCAATACATTTGTCTTTGCCAGAGAACGCATAATCAATAAGTGTCAAGTATTTATGATCAATATTGTGGAGTCGAAGGCGTGCCCTGTTTTTTACAGCGACAGTATCTGTAGTATCTTTAGCAATTTGCTCTTGATATGGGGCCAGCTTCTCAATATTATCATTAAGTATGTAGCAACTACCATCATACTCAATATCCATACCGATATTGATAAGTCCGGTCATGTCATCTTTAATGGTTGTCAGATCCTCTTTAATGTTTTTAGAGGCAAGGTGTGTTTTTATTTCGTCTAATGTTCTTGGCGTATGATTTTCAAGATACATCAATATTATAGAGCGTCGCATTCTCAGATAATTCGCATCAGAGGCTTTACTTGCAAGCATTTCTCTGTATACGAATTTAGAAATTCTTGGATCTTTTGATTTGCCTAATGCTTTGTTATAATTGGCAATTCCCAAGTCTGTTATTTCAAAAGCAGAGGTGATGATACAGGTGTAACTTTTAGCCCCTATGTTCTCTTTCACGGTTTTGGGCTTCTTGTTTACCCAACCAATAGCTTCCAACCAGCCGCATATCATGCGTGCATATTTATCAGACGATCCTTCAGTGTCTGAGCGTAATGTCTTCTTCTCTTTGTCGTCCGAAGCCTCCTCGTATGCTTGAACCCAAATGTTTTGAGGAAATGATGTAAAACCAGCTTCGTCGGTGAATCCAAGTTGGGAGCCTATTTCGAATTTGGTCAGATGTCCTTTCGAAGCTAAGAGTCCCAAAACTCGGCATACAGGAGGGTAGGATAAGTATGCTCGTCCCAAGATAGTATTCTTTTCTTTAGGCGTCTTTGCCATAACAAGCGAAACTCCGGAATTCGTAATACAACAGGTGTCATCTGCATAGTTGTAATCAAGAAATCCTAATGATACAGCCCACCTGAGGAAACCATCAGCAGTCCAGTCGTCCGTATAAGGCTTTTTTATACGAATATTCTTCCCATCAACAACATAATCCTTAAATTGCTGACCTGTAACCGCAGCTTGTGCAAGACCAGAGCATTTTGCCTTCGAACGACTTTCGCCACCAGCTCCTTGCCCTTTAAGTATATCATACGCGATAGACTTGTTGCGTCTCAGTATTTTTTGAAAATCCATGTATAATCCAGGAGTCTTAAAGAGCCCTGCGCTTGCCAACAATGGTAGTCTCTCGCTAACCATGAAGGTGTGAAAATCCGATCCAGGTACAAATATTCCAAGTATGTTCCTTAACGTGTCGGTTGAAGAAGGGTTTTGAATCCACCCAAAGGTTCTATTTGCCATATTATCAGTAATTTGTTATCAACACTTCAACAGTTTCACTTTTTGTCGCTTGATAATTCGAGTTCGAATAGTCTGCGTTTACATAATGAACATTATAATTGTCTGCCCATTTAATAAGAGTCCCGTTCATTTCTCCTTTATGTTTCGTCACGTTAGATAAGGCAAAGTAGACTCCTCGTTGATTTAGATAGTCGAGTTTCTCAAACAAGGCTAAATCATCATTGCAGTTCCAGCCCTCAAAGCCTCTTTTGCCATCGTTATAGGAGCCGCAAGAAATTAAGTAGGGCGGATCTGCATAGAGTAAATCTCCTGGAGTCATAAATTCCAAGTCGATATGCCTGAAATTGCCAATGTGAAATTCAAAATCTTTAATGGCTTCATGAAATAGTCTCAGGTTCTTTTCGGTGTTTGTGTTATACGAACTCCTATTGTTTCCGAATGGATTGTTGAAATCTCCATTGTTATTAAACCTGAATTGGTGATTAAACCCATAGCAAACGAGTAAAAACAAGAGCAACGAAGAATGTGTTCTATTAAATTCTTCACGAAGGGCATAATATCCAGCTTTATTTTGCTTTGTTAGTTCATATTCGTTGATCACGTTGTGAATATTGTCCAGCAATTCATCTATTGTACAATGTTGGAAATATTCAAAAAGCTCAATGACATAATGGTTTATGTCATTGCATATTACATGGTGAGCCTCTACATTGATAGACACATTAAGGCCTCCTGCAAACAAATCAACAAAAGTATTGATATGTTCGGGAAACAGGGGGAGTATTTGAGGTAATAGCTTATATTTACCTCCTATGTAGTTCAATGGAGATTTTATCATGTTACTTTTCAATAAAATAGAGTTGTTCCTTTAGTCCATCTGTATTGTTGGGTATTTTGTTCTTATACCGTCTGTAACCATATTCAAAAAGCCTAAAAGTGTTGGCCTTGCCAGCATCTCGAACTATTTGTGACATTTCGTCAGTATTCAATAATCCTTCGTTATTATATGATAATAGAACGTATTTGCAATTCAATGTGTTAAGCAGTTGTCTGAATGCTGTCGCCGCACGACCTTTCTTGCAGAAGTCTGACATCTTTCCGGGATCAATACGAACGCCCGTGATGCCTTTTATTTGGGGGGCGTCATACCTTGCAATCGTTTCAAGAATATGATAGTTTGACAGATATTGTCTTCCATTATATGGTGGGTCTAAATATGCTAAATCACATTCCATTTGATGTGCGAAGCTTAAAGCATCTTGATTATAGCAACTACAAACTACACTGCTTGGTTGAATGTCAATTTCTTCCAGAGTCAATTCCTTATAAGTCCTCTTGTCCCAATATTTTAGATAAGCGCCATAGGTGCCCGTGATATTTGAAACATAGGGAACGGCATTAAGAAGGAGAGATAATAAATAGAAATATTCAGCATCTTCAATTTCTTTTCTCAATCTTTCTATTTCTTGTCTAATCAAGTCTATCTTAAGTGCATTGTTGCGCTGAAAATACATTCTCTTACACGTGTCATGTGGTGAATAATTCTGATATATAAAAGCGGTGTCAGTGTTAAACCAATGACAATTCTCAACAGAAAGATTGTTCAGGTGGGCAACGATTTCACGTAAATGAACGGATATAGGGGCATTCATCTCTAATACGCCTTTGTTAAGTACATAGGAGAAATAGAGAATGTCATTTGATAATACAGAATAGCCATGTTCTTTGTAGCATCGAGAAACAGTACCCGTACCCGCAAATATATCCGTGACAATTCGGACGTTTTGTGTACATTGATTGCTTACGTCCAGTATATTACCAAGCATCAGAGCTTTACTTCCTATATAACGCATTACCTTACGATTTAGGGTGGAATATGATTATAGACTATTTTGAATATCTACTTAATAGGTACTAAGTTAAAAAGTTTTCATGAAAGACGAAAAGGAAAGCTATGAAACTTTACATATAAAGCGATATTCCCGCTCTAATTGTCTCGTATCTGAATGGTCAACCTCTGTCTTATGCGTAAAAACGATGAGAATAGTATGATATTCTATTGCTGTCCGTTCGCATGTTTACGTTTTACAAGACGGCAATATACGAAAGTGGCGGCATTTCGCTTATGAGGCTTTGCACAAAAAAAGAGAGAATATAAAATATATCCTCTCTTTCTGTCGGAAAGAGGCGGCATTTCGCTTATGAGGCTTTGTACAAAAAAAGAGAGAATATAAAATATAACCTCTCTTTTCTGTCGGAAAGAGGCGACATTTCGCTTATGAGGTTTCGCAAAAAAAAGAGAGAATATAAAATATATCCTCTCTTTCTGTCGGAAAGAGGCGACTCGAACGCCCGACCCCTACGTCCCGAACGTAGTGCGCTACCAACTGCGCTACTTTCCGATTTTGGTAGTGCAAAGGTAGGAACATTTTGTGAAATATCCAAGCGGTAGCCCCAAAAATTACTTCTTTATGACTTTACGCGCCCGTCCGTCGGAGCCAACTTCGATGTAAACCCCTGCTGGCAACTGATGGAGTGGGGTGGTAGTGGTAACCTTTTGACCGGTCGTGTTGTAGATGGCTCTGCTTGTGACAGGGGCGCTGGTGGGGCAATCAGCCACTCCTGTGAGCCACCAAGTGTAATAAGCCATCAGGCTATCCACAGTGGCTATGCGTGTGGCCAGGTGTTGCAGAGCTTCCTCCACCTGGTTGTGCAGACTGTTCTGTACTTGCAAATTGATGTTCTGCTGCGCATTGCAAGTCAGTCGTATGGTTTCGAATGCAGTAGTGTTGCGTTGTTCAAAAGCATGAAGGCGGTTGGCCACCTCGGTGTAAATGCTGTTGTGCACCTCGTTCCATACGTCAACGTAGGCTTGCACAAAATCGGGGCGTGTAAACAACTTGTTGTAGTAAAAGCAAATGGCATAGTGCGGCACGCCCCATTCGTCGTCGGGCGTGGTGAACGAAGAGTCAAAATCCCACGGTGTAGCCATTTTCAGTTTTGACGTTTCGGGGTGCAGCGGGTCAAGGTTTTGGCGGTACATATACATGTTGCTGCCCCAAGCGTCCTTCGTGCCCAGATAGTCGTGTGCCAGCACCCATCGTGCAAAAGAGTGCAAGTCGGCAATACTGTCCAAGGAGCGATTGTTGTAAAGCGAGTCCTCAAAAGCCTCAATACAGTTTGCAATCTCGTCCCTTTGTTCGTCAGTTATATCGTCCAAGTCGGGGTACTTGAAAGTCCAGCCCATAGAGTTCTCCTGGCGTGAGGTTTTGAAATAAGCACCATCGGCATTCCACCAATAGGCGTCGTTCTCGGCTATAAAGCCACTATCGTCCACCTGTATGCGCCCGTCACCACGAGCGATGGCCTCAATAAGATAGTATATGCCACGGTATTTCCCGTTCAAGTATACCTGCACGAAGTTACCCTCGGGCGCCCATTCCGCCCCCGTGGCGCGACACACTTCAGTGCCAACCAGTGGCAAAATACACGTTTGTTGGTTGGCAAACACCTTCGAATGCCATGTGCCACGCAGCAGCACCCAATCCTTATGTTTGTATACTTTGCTGCCCCGCATCAGCAAGTCGGCCTTTTTTACCAACTTTATTTTGTAAGGCAGTTGCTCGTTGGCTGAGGCCGCCGATGTGTTGCCGCGCACCTTGATGGACATTCCCGATGTGCCCTCGGCCCATTCGCCGCTATCGTAGAGCGTGTCCGTGCCAGTAGTCATAACCATTCGTCCCATCACTTTGGTACGGTTGCAAATGCCCACACCTGTGCCCCCCTCGGGTGGGTAAACTATATCGAAGGTCGGTTCTTCGCTATCGATGGTAGTGATGTAAAGAGTTACGGGGCGTGGGTCGCCCGACGTGTTAAGGCTTTTCGCGCTGTTGTCTGCGGTATACGTCATTATTGCGTGGCAGCATACCGCCTGGCATACTGTCACGAAGAACATGATAAATCGTAGCAAAATGTGTCTGTGTTAGTTCAGCTTGTATATATAAAACGTGTAGTGCGTTGTGTCCTCAGCACAGGAGCTGGTGGTTGCTTGCCAGCTTACTTCTTTACCGTCACATCAATCACGATTTTCGGGTGGTCGGGGTCGTTGGTGATAAGCAGCACGCGACGGCGGCCCTTGAAGTATGATGTGTTGGTGCTGATCGTAATCTTCATTTTCTCGGTGTGGCCCGGGTCGATGCGGCGTTTGTTCAAACTCACGCTGATGCCAGGGTTATACACCTGCAAGGCGCTGATAACCAATGGTGTTTTGCCCGTATTGGTCAACATTACCTGTCCGTTCACCTTTTTCTTCTTGCCCAACGGGCCGAGGGTGAGGTGTGTGCTGTCAAGCTGAGCCACGGGTGCAAGGGCGTGTTGCGTGGGCGTGTCGAAAAAGTCGGGCAGCAGTGTGGCCGACACGTTTATTTCCGTTTCCTTGCTCACGCGGTCGCCCATAAAGCGGCTCAGGTAGATGCTTGTTTGCGTCAGTCCCATGGTGTGCAGTTCGTTGCTGTTGAGTGTGAGCAATATGCGTCCCACACGTCCGGGGCGAATTACAGCCGGGTCGGCTTGTGCCGTCAGGTATTTTGGCAAGTGCATCAGTTCGGGTCGGAACGACTTTTTGCTTGAGTTGAGAATAGACAACACATAGGTGGGCGAGTCGCCGCGGTTCACGTCGTCAAACTCCACGTCGTCCGTACTCAAGTAGTATTCGCCCACTTTGTAGGGATATTCGCTGGTAGCCTCGGCGTTAGTCATCGACACCACGCCCATCAGCGACAAGTAGTGCGGTTGTTGGTCAAGATTGGTGTACACGGCCAGCCCCTTGTTAAAGTGGCCCAGCATCTCGGCATTGTAGGTGGCCTTGATGTAGCCCGTGCTGCCAGGCCCTATGGCCGTGGTAGTCCATTCGGCATTGGTGCAGCCGCAGTCGGTGCGCACGTTGGTTATGAGCAAGTCCTGAGTGCCCTTGTTCATCACCTTGAATGTGGCAGTTTGCGGCACATGCCAAAGCAGTGTGCCAAGTTCCTGAGTTGTATGGTCAAATTCTATTTTAGGCTGTGCCATTGCAGCCATTGAGGCCACGAGGGCAAAAGCCAGCAGCAGTATATGTTTCATGATGACAGTTTGCAGAGAATGCGTAATAAAATTGCGTTGCAAATTTAAGAAAAAAAAGTGAGACTGCATTTGGTATCAATATAAGTTGCTATCTTCGCAGAACATAATAGACCCCGCTGACGGATTTCTTTGTTAACCCATTACCTCGTTAACCAAGAAATCCGCCAACCGATTAGAACAAGCAAACACAAGTTAATGAAATTCATATCGTGGAATGTAAACGGCCTGCGTGCCTGCGATGGCAAGGGCTTTAGAGAGAGTTTTACAGCGCTCGATGCCGACTTTTTTTGTCTGCAAGAAACCAAGATGCAGCCCCATCAGCTCGACATGGCGTTTGAGGGCTATGAGTCGTATTGGAATTCGGCCGAAAAGAAAGGCTATTCGGGCACAGCCATTTTTACGCGTCACAAACCATTGAGCGTGACTTATGGCCTTGGTATTGAGGAGCACGACCACGAAGGCCGTGTCATCACCCTCGAAATGCCGCAGTTCTACCTTGTCACCGTGTACACCCCCAACTCGCAGGACGGCCTGCGCCGACTCGACTACCGCATGACGTGGGACGATGCCTTTCGCCAATATTTGCTGTCGCTCGACGCCAAGAAACCCGTGGTGGTGTGTGGCGACTTGAATGTGGCACATGAGGAGATAGACTTGAAAAATCCCAAAACAAATCGCAAGAATGCCGGTTTTACCGACGAGGAGCGTGCCAAATTAACCCAACTGCTACAGGCCGGCTTTACCGACACCTTCCGCTATTTCAACCCCACGCTTGAGGGCGTGTACTCTTGGTGGTCGTACCGGTTCCGTGCCCGCGAAAAGAATGCCGGGTGGCGCATCGACTACTTCCTGGTGTCAAACCGCTTGCAGCCACAGCTCACCGATGCCAACATTCACAACGAGGTGTTTGGCTCCGACCATTGTCCGGTGGAGGTGGACATTGACTTTTGACAGATACAACGGTGCGCCCGTCCTGCGTCAGTCAAAATCAGCTTGAAAACTGGGGCGTACGTATGCCGGTACCTCCGTAAAAAAGGAAAACGAGGTTTATCTGCCATCTTACACTGTTTGGGTGTAACGTGCTGATAATGAGGTGATTGCGCAGTGTAGGATAAGTAAAACCTTGCCTACACACTACTTGCACTCAGCGTTGCGGCCTGCATGATGGGCTGCAAAACCAGTAATAGCAGGCCGTGCAATCATTTCCTCCGACAGAAATGCCGCCCTCCCGCAACAGAAAATACGCCCCCTCGCCACTGAATTTGCCGCATCTCGCTACCGAAAAATCCGCCCCATGCACGCCGTGCAGGTTGGTGCAAGTGCATGTGCAATTAGTGCACGTGAGTGTAGGTAGCTTTGAGTATATCTTACACTGCGTAATGTATTGAAAATCATGCTGTAACGCACAATTAGTGTAAGATGCAAGCAAAGTTTATGAAACTCTCTGACGCGTGTGCGCGCGAGGGTGGGTGCAAAATAAATCTTACGAAGTGTTGTAGTAAAAGCACAAACAGCTGCGTCAAATTGTGCAGTAACGAACAACAAAACAACCACAAATTATGAAACAATTTTTGAAGTACGTTTTAGCCACTATTGTTGGTATAGCTTGCATTAGCGTGTTCACCTTGGTGCTGAGCTTCATTGTGATGGGCGTTATAGCAGCCAGCAGTGACAGCAAGCCCACCATCAAGGACGGCACAGTGCTGCGCATCAGCCTGAGCGGCACCATCACCGAGCGTTCAAACGACAATCCGTTTGCCAAATATTTGGGCAACGATGCGGCCGACAACCAGGGCCTTGACGACATATTAAAGGCCATCAAGGTGGCCAAAACCGACGAGCGCATCAGCGGCATCTACCTTGAGGGCGGGGTGCTGAGCACCGACTATGCCACATTGCAGGAACTGCGTCATGCCTTGATGGACTTCAAACAGAGCAAAAAGTTTATTGTAGCCTATGCCGACAGTTACACCCAGGGCAGCTACTATTTGGCATCGACCGCCGACAAGCTGTTTGTCAATCCGAGCGGCATGATAGATTGGCATGGCATAGCCTCACAACCCATATTTTACACCGACTTGCTCAAAAAGGTGGGTGTAAAGATGCAAGTGTTCAAGGTGGGCACCTACAAGAGTGCCGTTGAGCCGTTTATACTGACTGGCATGAGCGATGCCAACCGCGAGCAAGTGCAGTCGTTTGTGGGCAGCATCTGGCAACAAGTGTGCAAGGACGTGGCAGCTTCGCGCCGCTTGGCGGTGGACAGTCTCAATGCCTATGCCGACTGCTACACCACCTTTGCCGACCCCAAGCAGTATGTGGCCACCCGCCTGGTAGACTCATTGACCTATGACGACGGTGTGCGCCAGGTGTTGCGTACTTGCAGCAAGCAGGACAAGGTGAACTTTATCGACCCGGCCCAGTTGGCCAAACTCGATGTGGCGCCCACCTCGGGCGATGGAGCCATAGCCGTGTACTATGCCGAGGGCGACATTGTGGACGAGGCTGCGCACACCAACTTCTCAGGCGAAATGTCGCAAATTGTGGGCAGCAAAGTGGTGGCCGACCTTGACAAACTGGCCAACGACGACAAGGTGAAGGCTGTGGTGCTGCGCATCAATTCGGGTGGCGGCAGTGCCTATGCTTCGGAGCAAATGTGGCGTGCTATCCAGTTGCTCAAACAAAAGAAACCCGTGGTGGTGTCGATGAGCGGCATGGCGGCTTCGGGCGGCTATTACATGTCGTGCGGTGCCGACTACATTGTGGCCGAACCTACTACCCTCACTGGCAGTATAGGCATATTTGGCATGATACCCGACGCCAGCGGCTTGCTGACCGAAAAACTGGGCTTGCACTTCGATGTGGTCAAGACCAACAAGGCATCAGACTTTGGTGCCATGGGGCGTGGCTTTAATGCCGACGAGGCTGCTGCCATGCAGGGCTATGTAAATCGCGGTTACCGACTCTTTTTGAGTCGTGTGGCAGCTGGCCGTCACATGACCCCGACACAGGTTGACCGCATTGCCCAAGGCCGCGTATGGACTGGTTCACAGGCGCTCGGCATCAAGTTGGTTGACAAACTTGGCACACTTGACGATGCCATTGCCGTGGCTGCCCAGCGTGCCGGCTTGAAGTCGTACTACCTCACCTCTTGTCCGCAAAAGTCGTCGTGGATTGACCAGTTCCTCGACAGCACCGTAAAGCGCGACTACATGGAGGAGAAATTGCAAACTGCCCTTGGCGAGTACTACCAGCCCTTGCGCTTTGTGGGCGGTTTGCGCAGCTTCGATGCAAAGAGCTGCGTACAGGCACGCATGTTCTATGTGCCGAATGTGAAGTAAAATCATTTACAACACCCCATAAACGCGTAACCTTATCAAACTGTTATCCTACATATTGCCCCTTGTCACGGCACCGCTTTCACTCATTTGGGGGACGGTGGCTGTGACGCGTGCATGGCTTTACGACCATGGGGTGCTTGCATCGCAAGGCTTCGGCGTGCCCGTCATCTGTGTGGGCAATCTGGCCGTGGGCGGTACGGGCAAGACCCCCCATGTGGAGTATTTGCTGCGTTTGCTGCACCAAAATGGGTATAGCGTGGCCATGCTCTCGCGCGGTTACGGACGCCACACAAAGGGCTACATACTGGCCGATGCCGCTCGGCACGGGGCTGCCGACATAGGCGACGAGCCCTACCAAATATTGCACAACTGCCCCTTTGCCACTGTGGCCGTGTGCGAAAAACGCGTGTATGGCATAGCCCAACTGCTCAAACTCAGCACGCCGCCCGACGTCATAGTGCTTGACGATGCCTATCAGCACCGCCAGGTCAGGGCCGGGCTTAACATACTGCTGACGTGCGCCAACCGCCTTTACACCCACGACCATTTGCTGCCATGGGGACGCTTGCGCGAACCGGCACGTGCCGCCCGCCGCGCCCAACTGATAGTGGTGACCAAGTGTGCCGAAAATGAACGTCCGCCATTGAGTGTGGCACAAGGGCAACGCTTGTTTTACAGCCAAGTGCGTTACGGTGTGTTGCAGCGGCTCGATGGTTCAAACGTTGAACCCGATGATTTGGCCTCTAAGCGTGTGCTGCTGGTGGCCGGCATAGCCAATCCGGCACCGCTGAAGCAATATCTTGCACAAATGGGGGCGGAGGTGACTTTGGCCGAATTTCGCGATCACCATACGTTTACGCCGGCCGATGCCAAATGGCTGTCGCGTTTGTGGCACACTAACAACTGCCAGCTGGCGGTGACCACGCAGAAAGATGTGGAGCGCCTGCGGCAAATAGCGCATAGCCTGCCGCAACCATTAGTTGACAGTTTGCTGGTGCAGCCCATTGTGGTGGACATTGAACCGGCACGTACTGACGATAAATTGTTCAACCAAACAATACTTGATTATGTTAGAGCAAATTAAAGAAACTGCTGCGTGGATTAAAGCCCACACGCAAATGCGTCCGCACACTGCCATCATTCTTGGCACTGGGTTGGGACACCTTGCCGAAGAAATCGAGATAGTAGATGAGTTTGCCTATAAGGATATTCCCAATTTCCCGGTAAGCACGGTTGAAGGGCACAGTGGCAAACTGATATTTGGCCGTTTGGGCGACAAAAATGTGATGGCCCTGCAAGGTCGTTTCCACTACTACGAGGGTTACAACATGAAGCAGGTAACCTTTCCTGTGCGGGTGATGTATGAATTGGGCATCAAAACCCTTTTTGTGAGCAATGCTGCCGGAGGCATGAATCCTGACTTCAAGATTGGCGACCTCATGCTCATTACCGACCACATCAACTTTATGCCCGAGCACCCGCTGCATGGGCCAAACTTCCCTACAGGACCGCGTTTCCCCGACATGCACGAAGCCTACGACCACAAATTGCTCGACATGGCACGCAGCATTGCCAAGGAAAAGGGCATTCGCACGGTGGAGGGTGTGTACCTTGCCACCCAGGGCCCGACCTTTGAAACGCCGGCCGAGTATAAGATGTACCACACCTTTGGTGCCGACGCCGTGGGCATGTCAACTGTGCCCGAGGTGATTGTGGCCCACCACTGTGGCATTCGCACCTTCGGCATCAGCATCATTACCGACTTGGGCATTGAGGGCCAGATTGTGGAGGTGAGCCACGAGGAGGTGCAGCGTGCTGCCAATGCGGTGCAGCCGCTTATGGCTGAAATCTTCCGCGAGATGGTGCATCGCATTGATTAGGTTGATGGATCTGACGTGGGTAGTATCTCGTTTATATTGTCATATCTTAAATTATTGTTGTACTGTACAACGTAAATATGCGAACGGGGGCAAGCGACAAACGTTAGCACTGAGCGTTAGCTCTAAACGCTAACACAAACGCGCTGCCAAGAAACGCAAGCACTAAGCGCTAGCTCTAAACGCTAACTCTAAACGCTAGCACCAAACGCAAGCTCTAATGGGGGCGACGCGTCCCGCGTCGGGCATTAAGGCAAAGGCTCACAGACAAACGTGTAATTAGCGTTGTCTGCGAGCCTTTATTTAGTGTATGAAATTGTCCCGACGCGAGACGCGTCGCCCCCATTAGAGCTAGCGTTTGGTGCTAGCGTTTAGAGTTAGTGTTTAGAGCTAGCGTTTAGAGTTAGCGTTTAGTGCTAGTGTTTAGAGCTAGCGTTTGGTGCTAGTGTTTAGAGCTAACGTTTGATGGTAGCGCTTAGAGATAGCGTTAAGTCGTAGCGTTTAGAGCCTGGCCCGTTCGCATATTTGCGTTTAGCCGGACAGCAATACATTAAAGCACATTTCGCACAATGCCCCATGCTATGAACAGCACAATGTAGAGCGTGATGGCCGTTTTGCCCTCGAATATGCGGCGCAACCGCCACTGGCGCTTGCCCTTGACGGCATATTCGGTGTACAGCACCGCCATAAGGTATGGCACAGAATAAACCATGAAGTAGTTGTAGCTCAAGGCTTCGGACAACCGACCATGCAGCAGGGCGTGAATGGCACGTTGTGCGCCACAGCCCGGACAGTCGTAACCGGTGATTAGCTTGAATGTGCATTTGGGCACAAAAGTGTGGCCAACGGGGTTGACGCAATAAAGCAGCACGGCGCAGATGATGAGGGCCAGTGCTGCTAACAGTTTGATGTGGCGGCACACAAATTGGGTGAGTTGGTTAACCATGGCTTGTTTACCTTATAGCGTGTCGAGTGGCTGACGTTCGTGATGTCCACAGGCTTTATAGGCTGTTGGCGTCATGCCCGTGAGTTGCTTGAATTGGCGCGAGAGATGTGCCACGCTCGAGAACCCTGTGCGCCAAGCTATCTCCTTTATGCTCAAATCGCCATAGGTTATCAGTTCCTTAACATACTCCATGCGCTGCAACAGGTGGTACTTTTCGATGGTGCGCCCCTCGGCGGCAGCAAAGGTGCGGCTCAGGGTGGGGTAGTCGGTATGTATGGTTGTGGCCAGCCATTCGGACAATGGCTGGCTTGTGCACTTGTCGTGGCGGACGTAGTCCAACACCGATTGCTTGATGCGCTGTATCAACAGGTCGGACTTGTTTTCGACCAGGTCAAAGCCTATGGTTACCAATGCCTGGCGTATTTGCTCTAATTGCGCTTGGTCGGGTGTCTCGGCTATGTGCGCCTCGCCCAACGACACGCTGTCGGGCGTGAGGCCGAGTTGTGACAGCGTGTTGGTGACGGCCATGATGCAACGGGGGCAGACCATGTTCTTAATGTGCAGTATCATGAGGCTGGGGGTGCAGGTTGTGCTGCAGTATCGGTTTGGGGGTGGAGAGAGTCAATAAAGTCTTTAATGTCGGCTTGCACCCGTTTGTATTGCGGGCATTCGGTGTAGGTGGTGTGCTTGCGTAGCATCTCCTCAATGGCCGCTGTGGCATTTTGGTAGGCCGACAGTTCATTTTGCATTTGCACATTGTGCTCGGCCAGACGGCGTATTTCGCGCTCACGCTCGCGTCGCAACTGTTCGCACACCATGTTAAGCAGTGGCACGGCCACCCCGTCGCACAGGTCGTGTCCGCGCATGTACAGGTAGGTGGTTTCGGGCGTCAGTCCCAGGCGCAGCAGCTCGTTGCGCAGCGGTTTGTAGGTAGAACGTCCCTGCGGAAACTGGCGTTGCAGACGGGCTATTTTGGCATTGACAAGGTGGCGCAACTTTTCGAGCGTCTGTTCGGGGTGGTAAAAGTTGAGTTTGCCGAGCTGTACGATGTGGTAGAAGTCGAGCATGGAGAATTGCTTGTAGGTGCCGTAGCGGTAGCACCAGACGTTCCACACAAAGAGCGGCCAGATGGTTTGTGAGTATTGGCGCATAAAGCTCTCGAAGTCGAACAAGTGGTGGTCGTTGAGTGTGGCCATGACGCACACCTGCTGCATGGCAGGTGCGTAGCACTGGTAGTTTTCGATGGCATAGACGTAGGTGTGGAACACGTATGGGTTGTTGCACACCTCGGCCGATGCCAGGGTGGCACCTTGCATCAGATAGTCGTAGTCGGCATCAACACAGGCAATCATACATTTGCCCAAACGCGGGCCAAGCTCGTTGGCCAAGGCTATCTTTTTGCCTTTGCACAACGATGTGCGCGACGGCAGCATCACCTCAAAGTAATACTTGTCCGTTTCGAGCGGGCGCAGCAGGTTGCTCCAAAAAAACACATCGTCGTAGCTCTCAACGTAGGCCACTATGCGCTCGCGGGCATGACGCCCGCCAAGGCGGTTCATGGCCGACACGTATGAGGAGTTGATGTTATCTTTCAAGCGTTTCACGGTGAAGGACTTTTGGGTTGATAAGGGAGAGAGAACTTAGACGGTAATGTCGCCCACTTCGGTCACGGCGTCTTCCCAACCGTCCATGATGAGGGCTGGCGAGTGGGTGGTGAGCACAATCTGTGCATTGGGGTTGAGCTCGCGCACAAGGCCGATGAGGTGTTTTTGCCACTCAAAGTGCAGACTGGCTTCGGGCTCGTCCATAAACAACACATAGTGCTGCTGGTCCTCGGTGAGCACGGTGAGCAGAATGAGCAGTATTTGCTTTTCGCCGCTCGACAGTAAATAGGGCGGCAACTTTTCGTCGTATTGTATGAACTGCAGTTCGTTGCTTTGACGGTCGATGCGTTTTCCCGTCTCGGCAAACAGTTCGTCCACAATGTCAAGAAAGCGCGTTTTAAGGTTGGCCGCAATGGCCGCTTTGTCGCGTGCCTCGGGGTCGCCGCTTGTGAGCAGGGCAATCATGCGGTTGCCCACATTAACTTGGTAGTCAAGGTAGCGGCGCTGCACCAGGTAGAGCTGCCAGTCGAGCTCGGTGACGATACGGGCATCGTTAAGTGCACCAATAGGCTCGGACGAGAGCATTTTGCGGTCGAAACTGCGTATGACGTCGTAGTGAATGCCGGTGGCATCGCTCGGGTCGAACTCAATCTTTACCCCAAAGCGTGTGTTGCCCTGTATGTCGCCGGTGGTAGGCACAGAGCGCAGATGCTGTATGAGGCGGTTGAGAATGGTGCTTTTGCCCGCTCCATTGTGTCCGCTCAGCACGTTGACGTCGGGGCGCAAGTCCCACACAATGTGCTTGTGTCCGCTCCACAGGCTCGATATTTCGATGCGCTTGATGTGATTGGCTAATTTTATCATGGTAGTGCTCGTTTCGTTGTTTTATATATGTAAGCGTGTACAACAAAAGTAATGACATTTGTCGTAATGCGCAAGTGTGGGGCGCGCTTTCGTCGACAGAATGAGCGGTTTCGTCGATTTTTAAGGTATTATAATACTGTTGTGTTAAACCTTTGTACCAACTTTGCATCTCAATTACGTGTGCCGCTCATTGTGGCGCGCCGAATGGGACGGGCAAACGCCTGCTGCTAACATTGCAAAAAAACAATACAACACACTTATATGAAACACAAGTTATTACTCTTCATGCTATCGTTTGTGATGGCCGCTGGGGCGATGGCACAACGCTATGTTGTGACAGGTACGGCAGTCGAGTCAAGGTCGAAGAATGCTGTCGACTTTGCCACCGCTGTGCTGCTGCGCTCAGACAGTACAGCTGTAACGGCTGCCACCACCGACGAGAACGGCATGTTCCGCTTTGAGCCTAAAGAGGCTGGCAAGTACATCGTAAAATTGTCGTATGTGGGTTTTAAGCCCCTTACGCGTAATGTGGAACTGACGGCAGAGTCCGACTCTGTGGGGCTGGGCACGCTGCTTCTGACATCGAACGACAAGGTGCTTGGCTCGGCTACTGTAACCGCCACCGCGTCACGCGTGGAACAAAAGGGCGACACTACCATGTTCTCGGCTTCGGCCTATCGTGTGCCCGCGGGTTCAACGCTCGAGTCGCTCGTCAAGCAGTTGCCGGGCGTGGAGGTGAGCGACGATGGCACCATAAAGTGGAACGGTAAAACCGTGCAGGAGTTCTTGATAAATGGCAAAGACTTCTTCAAGGGCGATACCAAAACTGCCATGAAGAACCTGCCCACCGAATTGGTGAGCAAAATCAAGGCTTACGACAAAAAGAGTGATTACACCGAACAAACTGGCATAGACGACGGTGAGGAGACAACCGTGTTGGACATCTCTACCAAACGCGAGCTGAACGAGTCGTGGGTGTCGAACTTGGACGTGGCATACGGCAATCATGACCGCTATTCAACCCGTTTCTTTGGTACCCGCTTTACCGACAAGACGCGTGTGTCAACCTTTGCTTCGCTCAATAACACCAACGACATGGGCTTTGGCGGTCCGCGTGGCTTTGGCGGCGGTGGCGGTGGCTTGACGGCCACCAAGCGCGTAGGTGTCGACTTCTCGTGGGAGAATGGCAAACAAAAGCGTGAGGCCGGTCGCTTGGAACTGGGCGGATTTGCCCTTTACAGCCACACGGGCACCGATGCGCTGAGCACAACAAACTCTGAAACGTTCCTTACCTCGGGCAGCAATTCGTCGTTTGGCAACAGCAGCAGTTTCAGCGGTTCGCACAGCACCAGCGTGATGAGCCGTTTGCGCTTGGAGTGGAGTCCCGACTCGATGACCAACATCAATTTCCGACCCAGTTACAGCTACTCGGAGTCGCGCAACAGCGGTAGTTCGCGCTCGGCCACTTTCAACAGCAATCCCTACGACCTTGACGGCATGGTGAGTCCGCTCGACAGCATCTTTGCCAGTAACTATGCCGAGCGCAATCCCGAACTGGCGGCCATCATGGTCAACACCAACAATCGCCTGTCAATGGGTGACAGCAAGTCGCACAATGTAAGCGCCAACTTGAACCTCGTGCGCCGTTTGTCGAGCAACGGACGTAACGTGTCGTTGCGTGCCAGTGGCGGTTATACCAAGAGCGAGAGCCATTCGTACGCTATTTCAAACATTGCATACAACCCGGCATCAGGCCAAACCAACAGCTATCTTAACCAGTACAGCACAACCCCTGGGCGCAACTACAACGTGAGCGCACGCTTGGGCTATGTGGAGCCGTTGGGCAAGAATTGGTTCGCCGAGGCCCGCTATCAGTACAGCTACAAATATAACAAGAGCGACCGCTCGCGCTACAACTTGAACGAGTTGGACACAACAGATTTTCCCGGGTTGAGCGACTACGATGCCAGCTTTGGCAGTACTGACGAAAGTGTGCGCCCGTCACTTGGCTCGCTGCCCACTTCGGACGAGATACTGAACATGGTGCGCGACGAAAACAACTCGCAGTATGCTACCTACAAATACACCGACCATACAGCCACCCTCGGCATACGTTACAACTCAAGTGCGGTGCGCTTTAATGCCGGTGTAGACTTTAATCCGGAGCATACCAAAATGGCCTATAACCGTCCGAGCCAGGTTGACACGGTGGTGACTCGCAACGTGTTCAATGTGTCGCCGTCGGTGCGCTTGCGCTACAACTTTTCAAAGACCAACCGCTTGGAAATACGTTACCGCGGCTCGTCATCACAACCCTCAATGACCGACCTGCTGGCTGTGGTTGACAATTCCAACCCCTTGAGCATATCGATGGGTAACCCGGGCTTGAAACCCTCGTGGAACAATTCGCTGCGCATCAATTACAATGGCTATAATGCCGACCGCCAGCAAGGCATGATGCTGGGCGTAGATGCCACGCAGACAAAGAACTCCATCTCTAACCGTATGGTGTATGATGCCAAGACAGGTGTGAGCTATTTCCGACCCGAAAACATCAGTGGCAACTGGGACGGCCGTGGCATGTTTATGTTCAATTCGGCCATCGGCAAGCAAAAGTTGTTCAACATCAACACCTTTACAAGTGTGAGCTATCAGAATGCGGTGGGCTATGTCAGCACCAAACCGAATGACCTGACTGTGACGGAGCAGACCTATGAGGGATACAGCAAGGTGTTTGAGCAGGCTGCCTCGCAAAAGAACACGACCAAAACGCTTGGCGTGGACGAAAACCTCAACCTCTCATACCGTTCAACCTGGTTCGATGTGGGCTTGCTTGGCAAACTCAACTATCAACATGCACGTGCCTCGGTGCAGCAAAATGCCAATATGGACACTTGGAACTTTGCTTATGGTGCCAATGCCAATGTCAACCTCAGCTTTGGGTTGAGCTTCTCAACCGACATTCGCATGAGTTCACGTCGTGGTTACTCTGATGCCTCGATGAACACCAACGAACTGCTGTGGAATGCACAAATAGCACAGTCGTTCCTCAAGAACAAGGCTGCCACATTGAGCATTCAGTTCTACGACATATTGCAGCAGCAGAGCAACGTGAGCCGCATGATTAGTGCCACACAGCGCACCGACTCGTGGAACAATGCCATCAACTCATACTTTATGGTGCACTTCATCTACAAGCTGAACATATTCCCCGGTGGCAGCAGCAAGAAGGGCGATGACAAGACCGACCGTCCGGGCCCGCCCGATATGCGTGGCCCCGGCGGCATGCCCATGCGCCCGATGGGTGGCCCGGGCGGACGTTTCTAATAGCATTTTCGAACACCTACTTATGGCGCAACCGTTTGCCAAATATGGCAAGTCGGTTGCGCCTTTTGTTTGTGGTAATTATGGTGTGTTGATGAAACATTGCGTAACTTTGCAGAGCATGAAAGTTACATTGACCGCATGGAGGACGAGTGTTGATGAAACATTGCGTAACTTTGCAGCCATAACAATCACATTATTATGAGTAAGAAAACTGACTATAAACTGAAGAACGAGGCTTTCTTGGTTGACAAGAAACAACAAGAGGGCGTGCACGAACTGCCCAAGGGCGTGCTTTATGAAATACAAAAGAGCGGCAATCCCCAAGGGCGCCGCCCCGACTTGCGCAGCGTGGTGTGTGTGCATTATACCGGTCGGCTGATAAACGGGCGTGTGTTCGACGATTCGCGTCGCGACGGCATTCCCGCCGCCTTCCGCCTGTACGAGGTGATTGATGGTTGGCAAATTGCGCTGAGCCAGATGCGCCCCGGCGACCGCTGGACCATATACATACCCTCGCAACTGGCATACGGCAGCCGCACCGATGGCGACATACCGGGCAATTCGACATTGATATTTGACGTAGAACTGATAAGCATAGCTTGACGCGATAAGGAAATGAGTGAAAAACGTTTGGCGCGTCAGTCTAACATGGAACTGTTGCGCATAGTGGCCATGCTCATGGTGATGGTGCTGCACACCGGTTATGCCTCGTTTGGCTATCCGCGTACGGTTTGGCTTCAGGCTGAGCCCCTGCGTTGGCTCGGGCTGACCATGACCGAAGTGTACACCGTGGCGTGTGTCAACATATTTGTGCTGATAACGGGTTGGTTCGGCACCACATTCCGCACAAAGGGGGCTGTGCGCCTGGCCATACAACCCATTTATGTCACCTTTGTGCTTGCCTTGTATGTATGGTTGGCCGGCTTGCCGCTGCCAACTGGCGTGATGGGCTATGTGCGTCCTATATGGAACTATTGGTTTGTGTGCAGTTATTTAGTGCTTTACCTCCTTACGCCAATGCTTAATGCCTTTGTCGAAAAGAGCGATGAGGCCGCGCTGCGCCGTTTCTTATTGGTGTTCTATGTCATAACAATACCCTGCTCCTTTGTATTTGCCGATTTGCAAAAGGGTTATTCGGCCGTGTCATTTGTAGGCCTCTATCTGTTAGGCCGCTATTTGCGTCTGTATGGTGCGGCGCGGTTGCAGCATTGGCCCCGTTGGCGTTTCATGGCTCTGTATGTTGTGCTAATGGGCACAATGGGCCTGGTAGGGTGGGGTGCAGGTATGATGAGCCAAACGTTTATGGGTGCTTTTGTACCCTTTGTGGTAGCCTACACCAATCCCATCACCATTGTTGCCGCAGGTGCCATGTTGTTATTCTTTTCACGAGTCAGATTGCAAAGCCGCCTCGTCAACTGGTTGGCAAGCGGTAGTTTCGCAGCCTATTTGGTGCATCAAAACATATTGGTGCGTAAGGAATACTATGCCTATATCCGCCATTTGGCCGACATCATACCCTCTACGCCCTTGTTTATGTTGGCAGTGTTGGCTTTAATCATGGCAATATATGTGATAAGCACATTGGCAATACAAGTAGTTATCAGAACAGTCAAATAACAGCAAACTGCTGACATTGAAGCAGAGGCCCTCACACTGACAATATAAATTGTGCAGTGTGAGGGCCTCTGGTGTCAATAAATATAATCAGCCAATGCTATTTGCCGCAGCAGCTCTTAGCCTTGTCGCAGCTCTTAGCCTTGCCGCATTTGCTTTTGCCGCACCGCTTGTTCTTGTTGCAGGTAGGCTGTTTGTTGCATTTCACGTTGTATTTGCAGCGCACATCATCGTCCGATGCAGCCACAACTCGCACGTAGTAGCCAATCTTTTCAAGCGCCTTGATGAGTTTGGCCACGGTTGTTTTGTCTTCGTCATATTTTACCGTAACCATTTGACGTGGCACATTGGTCACAATATCCTTCACGCCTTTCTCAAAGCGCAAAGCCTTCTTTATCTTGGCCTCGCAGTTGCTGCAGTGCATTTGGGGCTGAGTGGTGAATACCACTGTTTCGATGTCCTTGGCCAGAGCCAGCGAAGTGCTGACAACCAGCATCATGATAAAGGTCAAAAACTTCTTCATTGTCCAGTTGTGTATTAAAGGTTTGTAATCAATTCAGATGTGTCGATTGGGCATCGACGGGTTCCTAAGCCGCATTATAGTTTTCCCATGCCGCTACGCAGAGAGTTCGCCACCACGCTCACACTGCTCAGAGCCATGGCCGCGCCGGCAATCATGGGGTTGAGCATGAAACCGCACAAAGGGTATAGCACCCCGGCAGCAATGGGCACGCTTACAACGTTGTAGAAGAAAGCCCAAAACAAATTCTCCTTGATGGTGCGCACCGTGCGGTTCGACAGTCTGATAGCCTGGGGCAGACGCATGAGGTCCGATGTGAGCAGCGTCATCATAGCCGTGTCGATGGCAATGTCGCTGCCTCGTCCCATAGCCACACTCAAGTCGGCCTGTGCCAGGGCAGCACTATCGTTAATGCCATCGCCCACCATGGCCACCTGGTGCCCGGCAGCTTGCAAGCCTTTCACAAAGTCAGCCTTGTCGGCAGGCAGCATACGTGCCACGTAATGGTCGGCCCCCACTTGGGCGGCTACAGCAGCGGCGGTGGCTTCGTTGTCGCCAGTGAGCATGTATGTGCTTATGCCCAAAGCTTTCAGTTCGCTCACAGCCTTGGCCGATGTGCTTTTAAGCTCATCATTCAGGGCTACCAGCGCCACCACATGCTGTTCATCGGCCATGGCCACAATGGTATAAGCCTTGTGCAGCCAACTGTCAATCACATTGCGTTGTGCGGTGGTAAAGATACGCTTTTTGTCCTGCATCAGCGCTGTGCTGCCTATTAAAAAATGTTGGCTGCCAACCACTCCTTCAACGCCGTTGCCCGGCAGAGCCGCAAAGTGGGTCACCTCCAGCGGCTCCGCCCCTTTGAAATGTTGGCAAATGGCCTCGGCCAAAGGGTGTTCAGACCGGTGCTCCAATGCGCATAGCACGGCTGCCAATTTCCCATTGTCTTGTGCAAAATGAGTGTCCACCACCTCGGGGTGCCCTATGGTGAGGGTACCTGTTTTGTCGAGCAGCACACAGTCGATGCGGCGGGCCGTTTCAAGGCAAGTGGCGTCCTTAATCAAAATGCCATTGTTGGCCCCTCGTCCCATGCCCACAATGATGGCAGTAGGTGTGGCAAGTCCCAACGAGCACGGACAAGCTATGACCAATACCGACACCATGGCTATCAAACCATGCGTCAGCCCATTGTCGGGCGACAACACCAGCCATGCCGCCAGACTAAGTAGTGCAATGCCAATGATGGCAGGCACAAACACCGCCGCAATGCGGTCGACCAGCGCCTGCACGGGCACCTTGCTGTTTTGAGCATTTTGCACCATGCGCACAATGTGAGCAAGCAATGTGTCGGTGGCAGCCTTTTCGGCGCGGTAGCGCAAAGTGCCATTCTTGTTGATGGTGCCTGCCATGACACGTTCGCCAAGCGCCTTGCCCACAGGTATTGGTTCACCGCTCAGCATGCTTTCGTCCACAGTCGAAGTGCCTTCCGTCACCACGCCGTCCACAGCAATGCGCTCGCCGGGACGTGCCATCAGCACATCGCCGGGCTTCACATCGCCAATACTTTTGGTGCGCTCAGTGCCGTTGGGCATGATGGTAATAACCTGTTTGGGCTGGAGTCCCATCAGCTTGCGTATGGCATTGGTCGTGCTGTGTTTGGCACGTGCCTCGAGCATACGTCCAAGCAGAATGAAAGCCGTAATAACCCCTACACTGTCAAAGTAGAGGTGAGGCTTCATGCCGTGTGCTGTAAACCATTGTGGGAAAAACAGATTGAAGAAACTGTACACGTATGACACCGTAATGCTCAGTGCCACCAAGGTGTCCATGTTCGACGTACCATGTTTAAGCAACCGCCATGCCGGGGCATAGAAAGCCCGTCCGAACTTCCAAAGCGAGAAACTTGCAAGGAAAAACAGTGCCACCTCTTGTCCGCTGAACAGACCAGGCATCAAACTCAGCACAAGTAGCGGAACGACCGTCAGCACAGCGCCATAGGCCAAACGCTTGGTTTGCTGCAGTTTGCCCATTTCGGCTTCGGCGGCTTTGTCCACAGCCTGTGTGCCTGCCGTCCGACAACTGTTTTCGCCGCCACCGCCCTCGGTTTCGGCCTCCTCCACCACCAGTTCAAACCCCATGCGTTCAACCGCCTGTTGCAGGTCGGTGGGTGTGCATTGCGCATTGTCGTAAGTAACTTTGGCCACATTCATGGCCAGACTGACATTGACCTCGGTCACGCCCGCCACCGAGCGCAGTGCTTTGTCAACGTGTGCCGAGCACGAGGCACAGCTCATGCCCTTTACGGGATATGTTTGGGTGATAACAGACATAATGTATACTTATATATATAGCGTTGATGAAAGTCTTGGTTAACGGGTTATCGGGTTAATAATTTATTCTCACACCAGCGTAAGCCATGGCACCATGCACCGGTCCCCACACCTGTGTGGCGTCAAACTTGTCGCTCCACGGGTGTTCGGCGTGCAAAATGGGGTTGCGCTGCTTGTAGTTAGTAAGGTTTTCGCCACCCACATAAATGCTGAAGTGGCGGAACCAGCGCGTAATCTGCGCATTCAAGCTGGCATAAGCCGGGAAAGAGGTCGTCGCCCCCTCCACACCATTGGCCAGCAGGCGGCCGCCGCCGTTGAGCTGCGCCGTCACGTCAAACTGCCACAGTTCGAGCGGCGTTTTGTACGATACGGTGAGCAGTCCCTTGTAGCGGTTGGTAAAAGGCTTCTCCTGCACTTGGCCGCCAGTGTACTGGCGCACCAGGTTGTAGCGGTAGGCCGCAGTCAGCGTCAAGTTGCGCAGCAGCGTATAGGTAGCCTCCACCTGCATGGTGTGTGAGTAGCTGCGGTGCCCGTCAAGGTTATGCAGATAGATGTGCTGCACATCGGTATCGTAGTCAACCACCACCTGTTCGTCAAAGTGCGTGTAGTAGTACTCGGCACTGAGGTCGAGAATGTGTCCGGCCACAGGCACCTTCAAGTTGAGACTCGCACCATAGTTCCATGCCGCCTCTTGCTTCAGATTGCCCACAACCAGTTGGCGGTTGCTTGCCAGCAGATAGTTGAACTCGCCCAAGGCGTGAACGGTGCGGTAACCCTTGCCCGCCGACAACCGCACACTGAGCACGTGGTTGGGGGCGTATTTAATATGAAAACGGGGTGTGACAAAGGTGCCGTACATCGAGCTGTGATCCACACGCATACCGCCCATCACCACCCATTGCTCGTTAGGTGTAAAGGTGTATTGCGCATAGGCTCCCGGTGTCGTCTCATGTTCGTCAAGCCGTTGCGGTGTCAGTTCCGTGTTATGCGTCAGGCGGTAGTGCTGGTTGTAGTAGTCGTGGTTGAGGCTCAATCCGGCCGACAGCTTGTGTGCTTCGGTAAAGTCCGTTTCAAACAGCAGCGAGGCATAGCCATTCTTTTGCCGCACATCATAGGTGCGGTGTCCGTATGTGGCGTCAGCATCGTGGTAACTGCCCGAAAGTATCAGCGCCAGATTGGTGCCATGCGCTTTATTTATAATAAAGGCATTCTTGGCAAAAGCCGTGAGGCGTGTCGTCTCCATGTCAATGCCGTAGCGTTCGCTGCCCTCGTGTGCTGCATGCTTGGTTTGGCCCCCTTCGCGCTTTTCGTTAAGGCCGCCCACGGCAGCTTGAAAAATGTAGCGGTCGCCCACCCATGCCCAACGGTTCATCAAGTTGCCTTGACGCACATTCGGCTTGTCAAGAAAGCCGTCGTGGTTTTCGTCATGGTGGCCAAAGTTATTCTCATAGTGCGCCAGCACGCCCGTGCTGAGTTTCTTTTGCTTAAAATGCACGTTGCCGTCAAAGTTAGCCTCAATGCGGCTCTTGGTGTCGCCATACAGGTTAACCTCCATCGAGGGGTCGGATTGCGGCTTTTTATATTCCACGTTAATCTGCCCCGTAATGCTCTCATAGCCGTTCTTTACCGAAGCACTGCCCTTCGACACCTGTATGCTCTGCATCCAGGGTCCCGGCACGTAGCCCAAAGCGTAAGGTGCAGCTGCCCCTCTGAAGTCGGGAATGTTCTCGCTCAGCATTTGCACATAGCTGCCAGCCAGTCCGAGCAACTTTATTTGTTTGGCCCCAGTGGCGGCATCGCTGTAACTCACGTCCACCGAAGGGTTGGTGGTAAAACTCTCGCCCAGGTTGCAGCAAGCAGCCTTGAACAGTTCTGTGCGCGACAGCGTAAAGCCATTTTCGGCACCGTTCATGCGCGACACGCTTTTGCGCTTCCCTGTCACCTGTGCCTGGCTGAGCTCACGTTCGAGGGTGGGGGCTATCGAATCGTTAAGCACATCTTGTGCCTGAACCGCAATATTTGTCGACAGAGCCAGCATCGGCAGTGTATGTCGTATAGTCAGTCTGTACATATTATTAGTGTGTGTTGGTCTATGGTGCAAAGGTAGGCACTATTGTGATGCCTGTTGTTACACAATTCCGCAAAAGTGTTGCATCAAGGCAAGTATGCCCTCAATGTGACATGAGAAGTCGAATAACAGTGTTTGATGTAACTATATGCTACAAAATATGTCATATAACATCACAAAACGTAAAGTATCGCGCAAAATATTTATCGTATAGAAATTATTTCGTACATTTGCGCTACCAAATAGTGCATTGCGGCATGCCGGGTGCACATATTCCTAAGCAACCAATACATTATATAATAAGAAATGAGTCAGCTCATACACCCCAAAAACTACAAAGCCCTTCTCGATATGCACAAAACCGAGCAAGGCATCAAACTCATAAAGGACTTTTTTCAGCAAAACTTGGCAACCGAATTGCGTTTGCGTCGTGTCACCGCCCCCTTGTTTGTGATGCAGGGCCTTGGCATCAACGACGATTTGAACGGCATTGAGCGCCCGGTGACGTTTCCCATCAAAGACCTTGGCGACCGTAAGGCCGAGGTGGTCCACTCGCTTGCCAAGTGGAAGAGACTTACGCTTGCCGACTACAAAATTCCCACAGGACACGGCATTTATACCGACATGAACGCCATACGTGCTGATGAGGAGCTTGACAATCTGCACTCGCTCTATGTTGACCAATGGGACTGGGAGGCCGTCATCAACAAGGAGGACCGCACCATCGCCTTCTTAAAGGACGTGGTAGAGCGCATCTATGCCGCCATTCGTCGCACCGAATATCTGGTGTGCGAAACTTACGACAGCATCAAACCATTCCTACCCCAAAAGATACACTTTGTACACAGCGAGGATTTGCTGCAGATGTATCCCGACATGACACCCAAGGAACGTGAGGACGCCATTTGCAAAAAGTATGGCGCAGTGTTTGTGATAGGCATTGGTGGCAAACTGTCAGATGGTAAAAAGCACGACGGACGTGCCCCGGACTACGACGACTGGTCTACCGTGTCTGAAGATGGTTATGCCGGACTCAATGGTGACATACTGATATGGTACCCCGTGCTTGAACGCTCGTTTGAGCTCTCGTCAATGGGTGTGCGTGTGGACAAGGCCGCCCTGTTGCGTCAACTCGAAATTGAAGGTGAGGAGGAACGCGAAAAGTTGTATTTCCACCAGCGTTTGCTCAACGGCGAATTGCCCCTGTCAATAGGTGGCGGTATTGGCCAGAGCCGTTTGTGCATGGTATTGCTGCACAAGGCACATATTGGCGAAATCCAGGCCAGCATTTGGCCCGAAAGCATGCGTAAGGAATGTCGTGAACTGGGCATGCCGCTGATTTAGCAGGTATTCAAAAAGTTTGTATCAACGGTAATAGAGTCGATGATTGGCAGTTTTGCCACCATCGTCTCTATTACCGTTTATTGTTGTCTGTTGTTGCCCGGTAAAACGTAGGCATGCGAACGGAGTTAGGCACCCAAGGCAACCACTAAACGTAACCGTCAAACGCAAGCGTCAAACGCAACCGCCAAGCGCAAGCACTAAACGCAATCGCCAAGCGCAAGCACTAAACGCAATCGCCAAGCGCAACCATCAAACGCAAGCACTAAACGCTACCACTAAACGCAACCACAAAACGCAAGCACTAATGGGGGCGACGCGTCTCGCGTCGGTGTAATGAAAGGAGAAAGTACGACCTCTACTAAATAAAAGTTGTATCTTTTCCCCGACGCGA
>ENA-OPCZ01000024-OPCZ01000024.1-human-gut-metagenome-genome-assembly--contig:-NODE-24-length-90926-cov-18.125981_pt1 | contig 90926 bp, 96 predicted proteins | sample MGYA00241566_ERZ501483 | MGnify/ENA primary metagenome ERZ501483 (study PRJEB25962, sample SAMEA1965191) | human gut metagenome | biome: human gut; feature: human-associated habitat; material: faeces... | reverse complement strand
CAGCGGAGCAAGTGCTACGGGCAGGCGCAGTGGAGCAAGCGCTGTTGGTTGGCGCAGCGGAGCAATGGTTGTTGGCGATTACAGTGGAGCAATGGTTACAGGTTATTTCAGCGGAGCAAGCGCTACAGGCAGGCGCAGTGGAGCAATGGTTGTTGGCGACGATTCTCAAGCTATGTGTAAAAACAACAGTGTTGCTGTGGCTATTGGTAGAGATTCTATGGCTAAAGGTGATATTGGTTGTTATATCGTTCTGACTGAGGTTAAGTGGGATTTTGAAGCAGATACGAATAAAATCATTGATTGCAAATGCTTTAAAGTTGATGGCGAGATTATTAAGGCAGATACTTTTTATACATTGGTTGATGGCAAGCCTGTTGAGGTGGAGTAAAATAATAATCATTCTTAATGGGGCAAAATGTCCAATTAAAAAATACATATAAAATACATATCAATTAAAAAGTCAACCAGAAATGAAGTTATATGGTAATGGAAAATACATTACAGAGAAATAATTGATAACACTGAGAAATCAGAACAAGAAGGACTTATTGAAGATTTGGTTCAAATAATAACTGTATTTAGTTGCAAACTACAAGGGAAACGTGCGAACAAAGCAAGAAAACTTGTAAAGGAATTAATTGATGAAGGTGGTGAAGATAATGATAAAAACAATTCGAGTGATGTTGCTCCCAAATAATAAGCAAAGAACTAAATTATTTCAATATGCTAATACTGCTCGTTTTGCTTATAATTGGGCTTTAGGTAGAGAACAAGAAAATTATAAAAATGGTGGTAAATTTATTTCTGATGGAGATTCACGAAAGAAATTTACACAGTTAAAGAAAACAGACGAATATTCATGGCTAAATGAAATATCAAATAATGTAACAAAACAAGCAATTAAAGATGCTTGTAACGCATACAAGAGATTTTTTAAAGGATATTCAAAATTTCCGAAGTTTAAAAGTCGCAAACACTCGACTTCATCATTTTATCAAGATAATGTTAATGTCCAATTTACAGATACCCATGTAAAAGTTGAAGGATTTTCCTCTTCTAAAAAGAAGAATAAGCAGAAATTAAATTGGATTCGATTAGTAGAACATGGACACATTCCTGCTGACTGTAAATACACCAATCCACGTATTAGATACGATGGTATAAATTGGTGGATTACGGTTGGGGTTGAATACGAAGAATCTACTAATCTACCATTAAATGATGGTATTGGAATTGACTTAGGGATTAAAGATTTGGCAATATGTTCTGATAATAATACATATCAGAATATAAATAAGACACAAAAAGTTAAAAAGTTAGAAAAAAGAAAACGTAGGTTACAACGTTCCATATCAAGAAAATATGAGAAAAATAAGAAAGGAGTAAGTTACTGTAAAACAAGTAACATTATAAAGAGTGAAAAAGAACTTTTAAAACTAAATCACAGACTATTAAATATTCGTCAGAACTATTTACATCAGACAACATCCGAGATTGTAAAACGAGAACCAAGTTTTATATGTATCGAAGATTTAAATGTAAGTGGAATGATGAAAAATAAACATTTATCTAAAGCAGTACAACAACAAGGGTTTTATGAATTTAGGAGACAAATCGAATATAAATCTAAATGGAATAATATTTCAGTTATTGTTGCAGAAAGGTTTTACCCAAGTTCTAAATTATGTAGTTGCTGTGGGAATATTAAGAAAGATTTGAAGTTATCAGACCGTATTTACAAATGTGAATGTGGAAATGTCATTGACAGAGATTATCAAGCTGCTTTAAATCTGAAAAGGTATGGAAAAAATGTTTTGAGACAATCTGTGGCATAACACCTTTAAGTTAATACAGATATGTACTGATTCGTTAGTCAGGAATTTACGCCTATGGAGTGTACAAGAACTTGTTAGTAGATATTGTAAAAATACAAATTGAAAGCATACACAGCGAAGTAGGAATGAAACATAAAAGTTTATAACTTTTTATAAGTTTTCAGTAACGGTAAACCGTTGAGTTTCGGAACCCATTTAAAAACGGGATAATATTAGCAATGAAAGGTGGTGAGATAAATTTCAGAGAATTTAAATAATAAAACAGTTGAAGAAATAATGGAGTCACTTCCAGAAAAGATAAGAGAAACTGTAAAGAATGTGTATGATGCAGCTTACAGAAAAGGTTTAGCAGTTGGTGCATATTCTATTTCAACTATCGTTCTTCAAAAATTGAGAGAAAATAAAAATCCTGCTTTGGCAAAAGCTAATGCTATTAAATTTCTTATGAATAATAAGAATATAGCAAATTATGAGCAAAACAATAAAGAAAACAAAATTGAGACAGAGAAAGGATAATAAACTTGAGAGATTTTACTATTGAGAAAGAGTCAACCTGTAATGGTTGTGCAAATTTGGATTTTAAGTACAAGCAATGTAGAGCATTGAAAGAAAAACATAGTTTATACGATAAGAACTGTAAAGAAGTATGTACATATGATGTTTTTAGAAATCTTAATTGTTTAACTGTACCATCTATGAAAAATGATGGTGAATTTATTACAGTATTAAAAGATAAAAACTGCAAGGGTTATGTACCGAGAAAGAATAAGAAAGTAAAGAATGACGAAAACAAGAAAGGTGGATGTGTAGTTGAGTAATAATAAGGGTTTGGGTTTGAGACAGACAAAAGGTTATTTTCAGGTAAAAGGCAAAGTAACAGGTGTTGAAAAGGAAAATTTCTATACAGAAGGTAAATCACGAAATGGAAAAGACTACCGCAGAATTAATTTTGGAGTAGAGTATCAGCCTGATTGTTCGGTATATGTACAGCAGTTCGGTATGCCACAGGACTATGTTTATTATTCTAAACAAGAAATAACAGGTAATAAAAAAACAAAAGTAACTGAAAAGGTTAATTGGAGTGATAGGTTTAAGTCTCCAAAGGACGGCTATAGACTTGTTGGTATTAATTGTGGAGTAGAAAAGATAGTTGATAAAAAGGGAAGCCTTGTAAATAGTAGAAAAAGCCTTACTCAGTTTGATGCTTGCAAAGAAATTGCAGACCACTTAAAAGATAACGATAGTGTTTTTGTGAAAGGTAATATCACATATTCCACCTATGAGGGTTCGCATAAAACAAACTTTGATTTTACACAGGTATCTTTGTGTAAAGACGATATTGACTTTGACAACGAAAATTTTAAATCAGAAAATAAATTTAAGCAAGAAATTGTTTTTATGGGAATAGATAAAAGCAAGGAAATTGACGGAGAATTTATCATCAGCGGTAAGGTTGTAAATTATGATTCGATTGAAGATGTTGAATTATATACTCGTGACAACAAGTTAGCAAGTATCTTAAAAAAGAATTGTAAACCATATAATCTTATTGAATTAGGTGGTAATATTTTTGCGGAATTTGGTTCTGAAAAAGTTGAGAGTGATGATGAATGGGGTGTTGGTATTGAAATGAATAAGGTAAAAGCTCCGTACTCTATTAAACTAATGGTTAATGGTGCTGATAAAAGTTCTCTTGATACAACTACATATAGCGAAGAAATTATCGAAGAAGCTCTTGTAAAGCAGAAAGTGAATAACACTGCAAAAGCAGAATTTTCAACAAAGACAAGCAAGTCCAACAGTGATGATTGGGATGATGTTGACGGAGAGGAGTGGAATTAATAATATATGGTAATTCGTAGAGCAACAGCAATTAAAGAAAAACTTGGTTTTTTGATTTATGGTAAGCAGGGTACTTGGAAGTCAAGCCTTTGTCTTGAATTTGCAAAAATGAAGAGAGAGGACGGCAAACCATTTAGAGTCCTTTATATAGATGCCGAAGCAGGTTCGATTGATAGTTACCTTGATAAACTTACAGAACAGGGTATTGACAGCAGAAATATTTTCATTGCAAGTACACAGTCATTGACAGAAGTAAGAGACCTTATAAAAACAGTTTCGGCAAACGAAGAAATTTACTATTTTGATGACGAGGATAATGAAGAAAAAACTGCATTAGACGCAGACGGCAATATTTTCATTGCTGATGCTATTGTTGTAGATGGATTATCTCTTCTTTACACGGCTCGACAGCAAGGCATTATTGAGTTTTCTAAAAAGAGAGCCAATGTTCGTGCTAAGAAGAAAGAAATTATTGGTGAAGAAAAACTTGTAGCCGTTGAAGGTGCAGGCTTAGAACAAAAAGATTATCAGACTCTTAAATTTAACGGACAGGCTTTTATCCTTGATTTGCTTGCAAGTGGCAAACATTTTGCGGTAACTTGCAGAGAAGAAGATGTGAAAGAAAATGTAAAGGACAAAGAGGGCAATATTAAAACGGTTGCAACAGGCGAGAAAAGACCGCAAGGTTTTAAAGATGTCGCTTATAATGTAAAGACTGTTTTGCATATGTTACAGGACGAAGAAAGTGGAGATGTAATTGCCCTTGTTGAGGGTAAGGACAGAACTACAATATGTAAGCAAAATGAAATTCTTGAAAATCCGACTCTCTTAACTTGGCAACCTGTAATTGACAGAAACAAGAATAAAAAAGATGTTACAACCACAAATGCTTTCAATAAAAGTGTAGATGTTGAAGTTGAAAATATTAAAAATGATTTAATATCTGATGATACCGAAGATACAACAGTTACAGAAGTGTCTACTGACGAAATTAAATCAAAAATCAGTTCTACACTTAAAAGTCTGACAAGCACAAAAAAGGCTAAAGCTAAAAGCCTTATTGAGAAAGCTGAATTACCAGTAAGATATAATACTATTGACAATATAGATACACTCAATAAGTATCTGTCAATTATTGAGTCAGTAATTTAAAATGGCTCTGTCGGTAAAATGTTTTTACTGTAAAGGAAATATAGATTTAAAGCAAAAATATGATGGCAGTTTTGTTTATGACAAAAAGCATTACTGCCATTGTCATTGCTTTACTGAATATAAAACTTCTTTAAAAAAAGGTAAAAAAAACATTGATGAATGTGAAAAATATTTAAAAAGTTTAAAACAAAATACTCAATTAATAGTTTTAAATGCAAAATGTAATACTTTACTTATAGAATGGTATTGTTTGTTTTTTAGTAAAACAACAATAACACCTTATGCAAGAAAACTTATATCTCAAGTAGTGAGTGGCGAGTATAAAAATATTAATAAGCCTATTCCAATATATGAACTATATGATATGTTTCGACTTAAAGCTGCCGAATTAAAAGGTATTAATACAACATTAATATCAAAAAATAAGCAAAGAGGTATTAGGTGTAATGTAGATAGTATATTCGCTTATGATATAGCTGTAATTGTTAATCAATATGACGATTATGTTCAATGGAAAGAAAACATTAAGCAAGATAAATTAAATCGTAAACGAATGATAGAACAAAGGTTAAATGATAAAATTGATTATAGTTTATACAAGAATTATCATAAACAAAGTAATAAAACTATCTTTGATATAAGTTCAGTTATAGATGAGATTTAAAAAAATAACAAGATAGATTATACAAAATAAGAATAAAGACAGGCGGTGCTATTTTATTACAGAGGACAAAGAAATAAAATTAAATAATATACAAAATGAGATATTATTCGTTGGGGCAATTTACAAACAACCTGCATTGCTTGTTGAGTATTCAACGCAAATCAGGAGTAAATATGATTTTTCCGATGAAGTAACAAGATTTTTTTATGACAACGCAGAAGTTGTTTACAAAAACAGAAGCCAAATGTTTGATAACGCAATTATTACTACATATATGACTGAAGATAACGAGCGTTATAAAAAATATATTAATTATGGTGGTTGGGCTACAATTCAAAAATGGATAGATTTAGCCTTGCCTGAAAATGCCAAATCCTATGCAGAGGTTATAAAGAAGTATTCATTGTTAAGAGAATATGACAGAAAAGGTTTTGATGTAAGTAAGATTGTTTCTCATCCTAAGTTTGAATCTTGGAGTTCAAGTGATATACCAAGACTTGTAAGGTCAAAAATAGATAGGGTTTCTACTGTCATTTTAGGTAATGCCGAAACAGAAATATTAAATTCTAATATTAAAGAAATGATACTAAAAAGACTTGAAATACCAGATATGGGTGTATCAGTTCCTTATCCTTTGTGGAATAAAATGTTTAGAGGGTTAAAGACTGAATCACTGATGTGTGTTGGTATGAGGTCAAATGACGGTAAATCAAGATTTATGTTTAAGTTAATTGCTTATTTGGCGTTATATCAGAAACAACAAGTTTGTGTATTACTCAATGAAATGTCTATTGAGAATATGAAATTTTGTTTGTTGACAACAGTAATTAACAATAAAGAATTTGAAGAATTACACGGAATACATATTACCAAAAAGGAACGAGAAATCACTCTTGGCTTATATAAAGACGGTAAAGGTGAATTTGTTATCAGAAAGCAAAATGCTGACGGTGAATTTATTGAAAGCTATGAAGATTATTACACAAGAGTAACAAATCAATCAACAGAATTTGAGAATATTCTTAAAGTGGCTGATTGGATTGAAAAGGAAAGCAAAGGTTTGATTTTTGCTGTTGATATGGTATCAGCTTACGATAACCAAACACTTGAACTTGAAATTCGTAAACAAAATATGATTACTCAAACAAAATACTTCTTTTATGATACATTAAAAGATACTGACAGTACAGTAGGGGATTGGACAGGACTAAAAATCACTACGACTATGCTGTCAGAATTAACAAGGCAGCTTGATATTTTTATTTACTGTTCGATACAGCTTACTGATGATACCAACTTTGTAAAACCAGAGGAACTATGTTCTTCAAATATTGCAAATTGTAAACAATTAAAGCATATATTAGACTCATTGGTTTTATTTAAATCGGTAGATTTAAAAGATTATAATAAATATAAGTATCTTGTCTATGATTCGGAATGGGGAGATTTTGGAGAGAAAGAGCTTGATACTTCTAAAAAATATTATATTGGTGTGACCGATAAAAACAGAGTTGGTAATAAATATAAAATGGTATATCAAGTTGACCTTGATACCAACGAATGGTATGAAATGGGGCAATTAGTAATAACAGGAAGATAGTAGGTGAATAATAAGTGGAAGTTCAAAGGCTAAAAGAATATATAATAAATAATGATTTAATATATAAAGTTTTAGAAAAAATTGGTTGTCATAGCATTAAAAATAAAGGGGAATATTATCAATGTGCTAATCCGGACGGAGACAACCAAACAGCTATTACTGTATATAAAGATAGTCTAAATGTTATTGATTACACAAGAAATATTGAACAGAATAATACTTCTGATATTTTTAGTTTAGTTATGTTTTTTCAGAAATGTAATTTTTTTCAATCTATGCAATTTGTATGTTCTTGTGTTGGAATAGATTATTACTATGATTTTGATAAAGAACTTCCTGAAAGTTTAAAAATTACTAAGCTGTTATTTGAATTAAGTAATTGTTCTATACAAAGCGAAGAGGAAAATCCTGTAAAGCCTATAAGTGAAAAAATTTTATCTTATTATTTTCCTTATGTCAATGATATGTTTTGCGAAGATAATATTGATTATGAAACGCAACAATTATTTGAAGTCGGGTTTGATTGTGAAACAAATAGAATAACTATTCCAATCCGTGATGAAATAGGTACTTTGGTAGGAGTTAAGGGGAGATACTTCTACCGAGAAGTTCCTGATGAAGTAAACAAGTATTTATACATTGAACCTTGCTCGAAAGGTCAAATATTATATGGTCTTAATGTTACATATGACTATATAAAAGAAGAAAACACAGTTTATGTAGTAGAGTCTGAAAAAAGTGTTATGCAAATGTTTTCAAATGGTTATAGAAATGTTGTAGCTACTTCTGGCAAAAAAATAACTAAAACTCAAATACATAAATTATCAAGATTATGTGGTAATATAGTGTTTCTATTTGATAAAGATGTGGGTATTTCTGAATTACAAGGGATAGCAGATAAGTTTATTAATGGAATAAACCTTTATGCAGTTATTGATGAGGGCGGTGTTTTAGGGGAGAAAGAATCACCCTCTGATAACTACATAAAATTAAAACAGTTATTAAATGATAAGAAAAACATAATAAATTTGAGGTGATAAAAAATAAGTAACAAATTAAAATATAAATTAATTGAGAATAGTAAAAATGATTTGAATAATATAATTGATACAGTTCTAAAAAATAGAGGTATTGATAATATTAATGAATATCTTTCTTTGACAGATAAAGTTTTATATTCTTATAAATTATTTAAGAATATAGACAAGGCTGTTCAATGTTTTAATAAACATACTGATAATAACAGTAATATCCATATTGTTGTTGATTCTGATGTTGATGGTTATACTTCGGGTGCTATTATGTATTCTTATATTAATGACTTGTTTCCAAATTGCAGATTGTCTTATTCTCTACATACAAAGAAACAACACGGTTTAACTAATGATATAGAAATACCAAAAGATATTGAATTATTAATTATTCCTGATGCAAGCAGTAATGATATTGAAGAATGTAAAAAGCTGAAAGAAAACAATTCAAATCTTGATATTATAATTTTAGACCATCATATTATTGAGCAGGATAATCCTTATGCTATTGTTGTTAATAGCAATGACGGTGTTTATCCTAACAAAGAATTATCTGGTGTCGGAGTAGTATATAAATTTTTACAGGCTCTTGATGATGTAAACCTTGAGGATAAAGCTAATAACTATCTTGACTTAGTAGCTTTGGGCAACATTGCAGATATGATGGACATAAGAGTGTATGAAACTAAAAGGCTGATAGATAAAGGATTGATTCATAAAAACATAAAAAATAAAGTTTTTCGTACATTTATTGAGCGACAACGAGACACTATTCATAATAATGTGTCAATTCATAACATTCAGTTTTATATTGTTCCGTTAATTAATGCAATGATTAGAATGGGCAGACAAGAAGAAAAGGAATTAATGTTCAAATCTTTTATAGAGCAAGATGAATACTTCGATTACAAAAAGCGTGGTTCAAATGAAATTGTAAAAGAGGATATTTATACAAGAGTGGCTCGTTTTTGTAGTAATACTAAGACAAGACAACAAACAGCAGTTACCAAAGCTATGTGTGAGATTGAGCCGTTAATTGATAAAAATACAGATAAGGTTTTGTTTATTAATGTAAGTAAAATTCTTGCTGATACCTTGACAGGTGTGTTAGCTACTAAGATTGCTGAAAAATATCAAAAACCAACTCTTTGTCTTAGAAAAACTAAAACGAAAGGTTTATATGGCGGTTCAGGTAGAAATTATAAAAATAGTTCTATCAATAGTCTAAAGGATGTTTTAACTGATACAAGCTGCTTTGAAATGATACAAGGTCACGGCAATGCTTTCGGTTTAGAAATTGTTTCAAACAACATTAAAAATGCAATAAGCACTTTAAATAATCTTAATATTGACAGCGGTAACACTTGTAAGTTTTGTGACTTTATTATTCAGTCAGATGACTTAACCATTGAAACAATGAAAAGGTTGTCTGATGTAAGCAATTATTGCGGTCAAAATATAGACGAACCTTTGATTGCTATTGAAAATATCGAATTAAGTAGAGAACAGCTTAAAATAATGGGGAAACTTGGTAATAGTTGGAAGTTTGAAACTGACAGTGGTGTTAATATTGTGAAATTTAATGTTGATTTAAAAACTGATGAAGTTCTTAACTCATTTGATGATTTTAGTGACTATGAAACCTTGCTTATAAACGCTGTTGGCAAGGCTAATATCAATTATTACCAAGGCATAGCTACCTGCCAATTTATTATTGACGATTATGAGGTGGTGAATAAGTGGTAAAAGAACAAATTGTACATTTACATAACCACTCGTATTATTCGTTGCTTGATGGATATAGTTCGCCTATTGAATATTTACAGAGAGCAAAAGAATTAGGGTGTTCAGCTTTTGCTATTACTGAACATGGCAATGAATATAGTTGGGTATATTTTGATAAGTTAAAAGAAAAATATCCAGATATAAAAATGATATTTGGTGTTGAGTTCTATGAAGCATTTGATATGAGTGTAAGCGACACTGAAAATAAATATTTTCATTTACTTGCTTTGGCTAAAAACGAAAAAGGCAGAATAGCTATTAATGAGTTGATTACAAAAGGTGAGTTTGAGGGATTTTATTATCACGGTAGAGTTGATTTAAATGCTATGAAATCTTATGGTAAAGACCTCATTATCAGTTCTGCTTGTCTTGCTTCTAAGTTGGCAAGAGAAGCAGATTTTAATAAGTGCATAGAATATGTTAATGAATATAAATCTGTATTTCCACATTTTTATCTTGAAATGCAATCACACGATACAATAGAACAGCGTGAGTATAATAAAAAGATAATTGAACTTGCTAAGGCTACAAATACTGAATTTATTGTTACTTGTGATTCTCACGCTTCAACTAAGGAGGATTTGTATTATCAAGAGTATCTTGTAAAGATTGCTCACGACAAAGATACTCTTGGTGAAACATATAAAGATTGCTATATGCAATCTCCTGAAGAAATCCATAATATTATGGATAAACAGATTGGCAGAGAAAATGTAAGTCTTGCAATGGCTAATACCGTTAAGATAGCTAATATGATTGACGAAGTGCATATGCCGTTTCAAAAGCCACAGTTGCCGACATTCCCTATTCCAAAGGGATATAAAGATAATTATGAATACTTAGTTAAATTATGTGAAGATGGTTTTAAACAGCGTGGGCTTGATAAGTTATCTGCTGACGAACAAAAAATTTATAGAGACCGGTTAGAATATGAGTTATCTGTAATTCATCAAATGGGATTCGACGGATATTTTCTCATTGTATGGGATTTGATTAACTTTGCTAAAAGTAATGATATAGCAGTCGGTGACGGTAGAGGATGCTTCGTTAAAGGTTCAAAAGTATTGTTGGACAATGGCTATGTAAAAAACATTGAAGATGTCAAAATAGATGATAAAGTAATAACTCATTTGGGTAATGTTAAGCCTGTTCAAAATGTCTTTGAGTATGATTGTGATGAATTAATGTATGAATTGAAATCGTCAGATACAAACCCGATTCGTTGTACAAACAATCACGAAATTTTAGCAGTAAAATCTGTAGAATGTATAAAATACAAGAAAGCAAAACGAAAAGATAAGACAAGGAGATATTGCTCTAAAGATTGTACAAAATATCTGACTTGTAAGTTTAAACAAGAGAATTGGGCACCAAGTTGGATTCAAGCCAAAGATTTAGCAGTAGGTGACTTTATTTGTTACCCAAAAAAGCGAGTCAATAATTCTAACTCAAATAGTATGCAGACTATTGATATAGTTAATTTTGTAAAAAATGTTGATTATAATAACGATTATGTTTGGTGTAAACATAATGGAAGCAGGTCTATGATTAAACGATTTATTCCTTTAAACGAATCGTTCTTTTTTTTGGCAGGACTGTATATTTCACAAGGTTGGGTGCATTTCAAAAATGGAAATGTAATAGGCATTGGAATATCTCATCATTCTTGTAAAAAAGATTTGATAAATAAAACTGCGAATCTTTTACAAGAGTTTTTTGGCAGAAAGGCTTGTTTAAGGTTTGATGAAAAGAAAAAAGCAGTGCAAATTAATATTAATTCAGTTATTGTAGGCGAATTAATGTTGTCTTTGTTTGGGAAAGGGGCTTCTAACAAACATATTCCAAATTTTCTTTTTGATTTGCAAAAAATGTATAGAAGAGCTTTGATTTACGGATTGTGGTCTGGTGATGGGTGTTTTAAAATTGGAAACAGCAAAAAAACAAAATATTCAACTATTAATTATAATCTTGCGAAGCAACTGCAACTATTATTAGCCCTTGAGAATATAAAATCCAATATAAACATTAGACACCATAAGTCGAATGCTAATTGGAGTGACGAGGTTAGTGTTCAAGTGCTTGATAGAGAAAGTCTTTCAATATTAGACAATATTTGCAAGGGAAGTTTTAATTTAGGTTATAAAAAATACTCAAAAAAAGGGTATTGTTTGAGCTATCAGGATGGACAGTATGTATATCATAGAATAAGGGAAATTAACACTTTTTGCTACAAAGGAAAAGTATATGATTTGAGCGTGAAAGATGATACATCTTATGTTGTGGAAAGTGTTGCAGTTCATAATTCTGGTGCTGGCTCAATAGTTAATTGGCTATTACATATTTCTACATTAAATCCTATAAAGCATAATCTTATTTTTGAAAGATTTTTAAACCCAGAAAGAGTGTCAATGCCCGACATTGACACAGACTTTAATAAGAGAGATGAAGTAATTAGGTACTTAATGGACAAATATGGTAAGGATAATGTTTGTCAGATTATCAATTTTAATTTTATTACGCCTTGCGTAGCAATCAAAGATGTTGGTAAAGTATTAGGTGTTCCATATAAAGTAACAGATAAGATAAGTAAAAAGTTTGTTTATGAGAACTTTCAAGAAAACTTGGATAACGATAAGACAATTATTGAAGAATATGCTCAATATACGGATTTATTTGACATAGCAAGTCATTTGAGTGGTAGAGTGAAAACAGTATCAATGCACGCAGGCGGTGTGGGTATTGTAGACACTAAGATTACTGATTATATGGCTATGCGTTGCGGTAAAGATAATGCAAGAGTTATTAGTGTTGATAAAAGGGTAATTGAAGAAATTGGTATTATTAAATTTGACTTGCTTGGTGTTGCAACACTTTCAGTTGTTGACGATAGTGTAAAACAATCTCATCTGAATTTAGATTATTTCAACGCAAGTAATGAAGATTTTATTAATGACAAAGCCACATATGAATTATTAGCAAGTGGTAGGACTGATGGTGTATTTCAGGTTGAAAGTCAAGGTATGAAAGATATATTAGTCAAATTAAAACCGACTAATATTGATGATATTTCTGCCGTATTAGCATTATATCGACCTGATAGTATGGGTGCGTTGAACGATTATATTCAATGTAAATGTGGAGAAAAACAAGCAGAGTATATTCACGAAGATATGAAACCAATTCTCGAAAGCACATATGGCTGTATGATTTATCAAGAACAAATGCTTGATATTGTTCGTAAATTTGGTGGAAGAAGTTACGGTCAGGCAGACCTTTTCAGAAAAGCAGTAGGTGAATTTTGCCGTTTAAGATAGAAATATCTTAAATAATTATCGGGCAAAATCGGTAGAGACTGAGATTTTTGGATATAAAATATATTTACAAAGGAAGAAGGAGGTGTGTTTAATAAGAAAAAACTGTCTTGATGAATGTGAGAAAAGTGAAATTATAAAAATGTATAACAAAGGCTATTCTACAGTAATGATAGCAAACAAGTTAAATAGATGTGATTCTACAATAGGTAGATTTTTAAAGAGAAACAGCTTAAATAGGACTTATCGTAAAAATAAAATACTTAAAGAAGATGAAAAAGACATAGTCAATCTGTATAGAGCAGGGTTGCCTGCAAAAGATATTTTACCAAGGTATGCAGACAGGATAAAATGTGAAAATACAATAATTAATATATTAAAAAGAAATAATTGTGATATAAGACCAAGAGGTGTTCCAACTTATTTTAATAAAAGGTATTTTAAAGTTATTGATACTGAGGCAAAAGCTTATTTTTTAGGTTTGTTATTAACCGACGGAAATGTTTATAAAGCAAAAAGAAGAACTCCACAATACAGGATACAAATAAGTCTTAAATATGATGATATTGAAATAATAGAAAAATTCAAAGAAGAGTTAAATGCAACAACTAAAATTTCTCATTATATAAAGAATGGAAGGAATGAATGCATTTTTGGTGTCCATTCAAAAGAAATGGCTGCTGACCTTGCTCTTTATGGAATTTGCGAAAGAAAAACTTTTAATACAGAACTTTCTTCTTTAGTCCCAAAAGAGTTGTACCCACATTATATCAGAGGAGTTTTTGATGGTGATGGAACAGTCTTTCTAAGTGGTAAATATAAGTCTCTAACATTTGGGTTCTATGGTACTCATAAATTAGTTTCTCAAGTAAAGCAGTATTTAACGAAACAAATACATATTAGCGATAATTCAATATTTGATAAAGAAACAGTAAGTTTCATTACTTTCAGTAAGATTAAAGATGTGAAAAATTTTTACAATTTGTTATATTCGGATTCGCATTTTTATCTAAGAAGAAAGAAGAATGTTTTTGAAAAGTATTTAAAAGATAAAGGAATAATATAATCAATATTTTTATATCCAAATGTTAATACCGAGCTAACTTTGCAGATAGCGAAAGGCTGCAAAGTAGTGTAGAGCATAGGCAATGAATAAATATAATTTGCCCACGAGTGTCCGACATCTAAACAAGTTTAGTTGTAGATGAAAATATATGCCGACCTTATATGAAATCAAATATAAGAATCATAGGATAAAAAGCCTATGAGATAACACAAGTGAAAAAGAGTGTAGAGTTAGTTAAGCAAGAATCTGCAAAATTGTATCAAGAAATTATAGATAACGGATATAGTGAGGAAATTGCTAAAAAAATTAGTGATGACCTTTCAACAAAAGGTGGCTACCTGTTTAATAAATCACATTCGGTATCATATTCTATGTTGACATTTAAAACAGCATATCTCAAAGCTCATTATCCACTTGAGTTTTTCACTGCTTTGCTAAATAAAAATAAAGGTGATTATGGTGCTATTAATAAATATATTCTTGATGCGAAAAGTTTTGGCGTAAATATTTTACCACCACATATTAATAAATCCGAAGTGAATTTTTCTGTCAATGATAATGCGATAATTTTTGGTTTATCAGCCATTAATGGTATAGGTGATAAATTTGCTAATGAGATTGTAGAAGAACGCAGTTCCGGCGGTAAGTTTACAAGTTTAAATAATTTTAGTGCAAGAGTATCGACTAATAAAAGTCAAATAATCGCATTAATTAAATCAGGTGCTTTCCCTTGTAATGATAGAGAAAAAATGTTGAAAAGATATTTTAAATCTTTAATTCCTCATAAAGAATACACGCCTGTTGCAACTTTGCCTAAATTATCAGTCTTGAATGAGATGGGGATAGATACAAATTTAATTAAAACCAAAGAGGAACGATTGTCAAAATATAATATCCGTAAAAAAGTAATGTTTGAAATAGAACAAGAAAAGAAAGAACAAAAAGCCTTTGATACTTATATGGAGAAATATAATAAGGATAAAGACTTTTGGGAATTTGAAATGTTATCAGTCTTTCTTACGGACAATCCGTTCAAAGAGGGCGTTCAATTTTGTAATACGGATTATGCTCAAATTGAGAATGATTGTCTTTGTACCTTAATTGGTGTTATATCTAAAGTGCAAAAGAAAAAAGACAGGTATAAAAATCAGTATGCTTATGTAAATTTGTATTCCACTAACGGCATTATTGAACTAACAATATGGAGTTCGGTATTTAAAAAATATACAGACTTCATTAAGAGGGGTGAAAAGATTGCTGTGCTTTGTTGTAAACGGTCAAATGATTGTTGTGAAGTTCAAGCGGTTAAATCATATGATAGGTGGTTGTACTTAAAGAAGAACGGAGGTAATATCATTAATGCCAATTAAAAGTAAGCAAAAAAACAAGCCTATAACAGTAATTTTCCAAGCTAAAATACAACAGCAGCGTTATTACAATGATGATAGTTGCTTTGGTGTTTATGTGTTCACAACTCAAAATGAAATACCTGAATATGATAGTTTAAAACCTCTTGTTTTGGCTGACGGTAGTGACTGTAATATATATATGTCTATTTTAAGCGGTTCTATGCAACAACTTATTATTGGTAACACTTATGAAGTTGAAGCTGAATTAATTTATAATAATAAATATAAATCTTGGCAATATCAGCCGATTACAGTAAAAGAAAATATGGAATTTACCGAAGATAATCAGCGTAATTATTTACTTTCTATTTTAACTGAAAATCAAGTGAATAATTTACTTAGTGTTTATCCTGATATTGTTGAAAGAGTAATTTCTAATAATGAAATTGATATTTCAAAGGTTAAAGGTATCGGAGAGACAAAATGGGAAAATTGCAAAGCTAAAATTATTGAAAATTATAATATTTCTGATATTTTAACTATGTTATCACCTTTGGGTGTTACTTATAATATGGTGAAAAAATTAGTTATGAGTGAAGAACAACCAGAATTGTTAAAACAAAAACTTCTTAAAAATCCATATATGATGACTAAAATTAAAGGTCTTGGCTTTAAACGAGTAGATGATTTAGCTCTAAAACTAAAGCCAGAATTGAAACAGTCGATTGAAAGAATTATAGCTTTTACAAAATATTATTTTATATCACTTGGAGAAAATGAAGGGCATACATATGTAAGGCTTGATACTTTTAAGAATGAGATGTCGAACAACATTCCTGAATGTATGAGTTTGTATGATGATTTTATTAATTCTCAAAAACGGACTAATTTATTTCTACATTTTAGTGGAAATAAAGTTGGCTTAAAGGAATATTATGACAATGAAACAGCAGTGTTAGGATTAATTGAATATCTTAGTGGGTTTAAACCAAAGAAGATTGAAAATTATGACGAAATAATTAAAAGAGTTGAAAAGGAACAAGGTTTTAATTTTAATGATGAACAAATTGAAGTTATCAATCGGGCTATTAATCAACCTGTTGTCCTTATCACAGGTAAAGCCGGCAGTGGTAAAACAAGTATTACAAAGGCATTGCTTAGTATATTTAGTGAAAATTCATTAAAGGTATCTTGCTGTGCATTGTCGGCAAAAGCAGCTCAAAGAATTACTGAAGCTACAGGGTTTCCGGCATCTACTATTCATAGATTACTACAATGCCAAGGTGATGAGTTTTCATACAATAAACTAAATCCTTTGCCTTGTGATGTGTTGTTAGTTGACGAGTTTTCAATGATAAATACGAAAATAGCATTATCTTTAATGTCAGCAGTAAAAGAGGGAACAAGAGTTATTATATGCGGTGACAATAGACAGTTGCCACCTATCGGATATGGTAACATATTTAATGATTTACTTAATTTAAAAAATCCTATATATTCTGTTTATAAACTTACAAAGGTGCATAGACAAGCAGAAGATTCAGGTATTTTAGTTGACGCCAATAAAATAAGAGACGGCATCGACCCAATTCCTATTAAAGAAATAAGAGTAGAATCGGGTAAAAATAAAGATATGGTTTATCGTTTTGGTGAAAGCCGAGAGGGTTTAAGACGAATGGCTATTAAGTCATATTTAAATGCTGTTAAAACTAATGGGTTAGACAATGTTGTTATTATAACACCAAGAAAAGATAAGTGTATAAATTCTGTAACAGAAATTAATAATATTATTCAAGAAAATTTAATCCCTAATTCTTCTAAAGAAATAAAATATATCAATCAGGTTTATAAAGTTGGTGCAAAAATAATTCAAAGAGTAAACAATTATGAAAAAGAAGTGTTCAACGGAGAGATTGGAACATTGGTTGATATTATTTTTGCCGATAGTGGCAACATAAACGATAGTGTTATCAAGTGTGAATATAAAAATATTACTAATGAGAAAGAAAAAAGAACAGTTGAATATGAGTATAAAGAATTGGAACAAATACAGTTGGCTTATGCTCTTACAGTCCATTTATCGCAAGGTAGTGGTTACAATTGTGTTATTGCCATTATAGACAATACTGATTATATATTATTGGATAACTGTTTGTTATATACGGCATTAACACGAGCAAAGAAAAAATGTTTATTATTAGCCGAACCGTCTGCTTATAAAAGAGCAATTAAAACCAACCACACTATTAGTCGACAGACTTGGTTAAGCCTTATGAACGAGGACTAAAAAATAAAATATAAAAATATCAAAATCTTTATTGACTTATTAAAATTAATATGTTATCATATATAATATACTTATATTATATAATTAAATTCACTTTTTACAATCTTAAAATTACAGCAATCAATAGATACGCAGAAAAATTCAGTGTGTTTATAGTTGGCTGATATTTTTTACAACATTGTATTGTAAAAAGCGAAAATATTATGTAAGTAGCAATCAATATCAGAAAGGTGGTGTTGCTTATGATTTGAGATAGTTATAAATAATAAAAATATAGAAAGGAATGATTAAGTGGTACAGAAGATTGAACTAATAACTACAAAAGATGTTTCAGAATTTACTGATGTAGTAAATGGAATTGATGAAGAAGTAACTTTAATAGGCAAAGATGAAAATGGCAAAGATTGGACTATTAGCGGCAAGAGCTTTTTAGCTAATTTGCTTTTGGTTAATTCGGTAAATCGAGCAAAAAACAATCCTACACACAAGGTAGATTGGAATACTATTACTTGTATTTGCGAAAAAGATATTTATTCAAACATTAAAAAGTGGGCAGTTGGCTCGGTTATGGAGTGAGTAAATGAGACATCGTACAATTATGCTAAATATAAATTTACCAAACAGTGATTATCAGGAATTTTTATACAAAGCCGAAAAATTAAAATCAGGCATAGTAGAAATCGCACAAGATAATAATGTACTTTCTGGTAAAAGTTTACTTGGTCTATCTCTCATAGATAATAATAAGCCACAAAAACTGATTATTAGAGGCTTCTTTGATGATAGTTTTGTTGATAGCTTTAAAAAATGGGAAACAAAGAAACATAAGTAGGACAAATTGAATATGTTTAATAAGGAAGGGTGGTTTTATCGGGTATAAATTAACAGTTGCAGTATTATCTTTATTGATTGTTTTAAGTGGGTGTGGAAGATATATTAATTCAGTTAAAACTCCACCGAAAGCTAATAAGATAAATTTTGTTAGTACATATGATACTGTTCAAAGAAAATCAGTCGAAGAAACAACTATAGAAAAAACTACAATTTCTACAGCCGAAACTACTATAAGCAAAGTTGAAACTAAACCTACTGAAACTATTGTAGTTGCAGAGAGGAAAGAAGAAATTGAAAGTTGTTCTGAAATTGAAAAATATATTGAAGCAGAAACAGAGTCGACAGAGGAAAGTGCAGAGGAAAGTAAAAATATTGTTACGGATAATAATTCTGATACAAATATTGATTTGCTTGCAAGGATAATTTATTTTGAGGCAGGTAGCTGTTCTGAATATTGTCAGTGGCTTGTTGGCAGTACTGCAATGAATTTAGCAAATGAATATGGTAGTTTGGAAACCGTTGCTTTTAATTATGATATATTCAATGTAGCTAATATTCTATATACAGATACTCCAAGTAGTTTATCTTATTCAGTTGCTATAAGAATAATTAATGGAGATAGAGATGTAAATGTAAGAGCCTTTAGAACAGACTATTATCATTCATTTGGTAGTCCTTATACAAATGTTGACAATGTTTATTTTAGTTCATTTTAAATAAGAAGCAATGTGATTAATTGGTCTTAGAAGAAACAGTTGAAGAAAATGTTTGATAATTGGGATAAAAAATGAGTTAGCATTTACACCGAGTAATTGAAGCAAGAGTAGTTATAGAAAATATTGATTTAGAAAAATCATTTACAGAAAGTGAGGAATAGAAATGGCTAAATATTGCAAGAAACCTGTTATTATTGAGGCATATCAGACCGACAAAGAAATGATTATTCATACCCTTGAAGGTGATATGAAGGCAAGTGTCGGTGATTACATTATCACAGGTGTAAACGGTGAGAAGTACCCGTGTAAACCCGATATTTTTAACAAAACTTACGAGAAAGTAGAGGAATAATTATGGCAAATGTAAATTTTATTGAACTTGCGACATCAGAGGTACACAAGTATGTGTTAAATCATTTAGATAAGTCAGATGATACACCTATTTTTGATATTTTTGTGGTGTGGTCGTGTAAGACTTTACAAAACTACAAATGCCTTATCAGCACAACATTACCCGACGGGATGTATTACGAATGCACATATAATGGTGACAAAGGCGAAATGTATCTTGACGCATATAAAAAATTTGAAAACAAAAAAATTATTTGCGAAAGTAGGGAATAATTATTATGGTTTTAGAAGAAACAGTTGAAGGTATGCTTAGTAAAGATTATGAAGAGAGATTTGTTGCAGAGTATCAGCAATTATTAATCCGTTATGAGTATGAGAGATTGAAGAAAATGCTTGATGATTGGGATAAGGGAGAACTATCTTTCGTTCCGACTTGCCCACGAAGTACATATGATTTGCAGATTAAAGCAATGAATGATTATAAGACTATACTTGAAGCAAGAGCGGCGATAGAAAATATTGATATAAGTTGAGGTGATTTATTGAAAGTAATTAAACGAGATGGCAGAGAAGTTGATTTTGATAAGAATAAAATTATTAAAGCTATTAGCAAGGCGAATGACGAAAGTAAAACTAATAATGAAAAGACTTTAAGTAAATCTGAAATACTTAATATTGCAAATGAAATAGAAAGAAAAATCAATCACAGCCAAAGGGCATATTCTGTTGAGGAAATCCAAGATTTAAACGAGGAATTTATTGATAATCTTGGTTGTTTTAAACTCGCTAAAAGATATGCCATATATCGTTATAAAAGAGGCTTGGTTAGAAAAGGCAATTCAACGGACGATGCAATTTTATCATTACTTGACTTGAATAATGAAGAAATTAAACAGGAAAATTCAAATAAAAATCCTACTATTATTCCTACGCAACGAGATTATATGGCTGGCGAAGTTAGTAAGGATTTAACTGATAGAATTTTGTTACCGCAAGATATTGTAGAAGCAGATAAAGAGGGTATTATTCACTTCCACGACAAAGATTATTATGCTCAACATACATATAATTGCTGTTTATGCAATCTTGATGATATGTTACAGAATGGAACTGTAATTAGCGGAACTATGATTGAAAAACCACACAGCTTTTCAACAGCTTGTACTATTGCAACTCAGATAATCTCACAAGTGAGTTCCAACCAATATGGTTTAACTGCCATATCAAAACAACATTAACTAACAGAGTTTAGGGTTATATTATATATAGCTAACGAGGCACGGTTGAAAATGCCTATCTCGTGATTAATGAATATAAAGGAGTTTGGAAATGACTCAAATAGAAAAAATTGAAATATTAAAAGAAACTATTACTCAGTTGTACGAAAAAGAAGGTCGTTCTAAATTATATATATCAGACTTGTTGAAAATTAACAGAAAAAGTCTTACCCAAAAAATTAACGAGTGGGAACTTGTAAAAGCAGACAAAAGACATTTAAATCCATCAAATAAAAAATTTCTTAATAAGAATAGAAAAATTATAATTGATATGTTAGACAGCGATTACACTATAACTGATATTGCTCTAAGAATACAAAAAACAAGAGATTCCTTGTTAAAAACTTTTATAAAAAACGATAAAGAGCTTTTACATCACTATAACGAATATAATAAAAGATTAAAAATTCGTTCAAATGAGAGAAAAGAATTGCTAAAAGAAAATTCTTCAAGAGAGTATTTTACAGAATCTCTTGAGGGGGAATTATGGCAAGAGATAATGGGATATTCAGATTATTTTATATCAAACAAAGGCAGAATAAAAAAGTATGTAAAAAGTTATAAGTCTTTTTACTTAATGAAAATCGCTTACAATCAAATAAGTGGTTACGGATATGTCTGTTTGGTAAATAAAGATGGCAAGAGAAAGAATTTAAGTGTTGCAAGATTGGTTGCCCACAGCTTTGTAGAAGGGTATTCAGAAGAAAAAAACACTGTCGACCACAAGGATGGGAATAAAAGAAATAATGAGGCAATTAATCTTGAATGGGTATCGCAATCTGAAAACAATGAAAATGCTTATAAAAATGGTAAACCCCCACATAAAAGTTATTCGAGGAATGGGCGGTTTAAAAAACTCATAATGGATGGAAAATATGAATTTAAAACTATCAGAGCCGTTGCGAGATTTTTAAATCTATCCGAAACTCAAACACAAAGATATATTAGTGGCGAAACAAAAACAGAACACACATTTCAATTTGTTTATTAAACTTTATGTTTATTAATTGTATCGACTATAATGTAGGAATGTTGCGAAATATCTCCGAAATATGTTGATTTGGTACGCAAACCAAATAAGAAATAGTCAGATTTAATTATACACGAAAATATAATTAAAATACGGGTCAATCAATCACCCTTTCTCATTTAGCACCATTTGTAGATGTGTCAAGGCAGAACATTAAAAATGAAATTATTAATGAGATTAATGAGGGTGTTGAGAAAGGGGAAATCCAGATATGTATTAATTCTGATAAATATTATCGCTATATTAACAGAGTTACCGAGAAAAGACTAAAAAAGGAAATTACAAAAGGTGTTCAGACAATACAGTATCAAGTTGAAACATTGATGACAACTAACGGTCAAGCACCGTTTATTACTGTTTTTATGTATCTCAATGAAGCAAGGAACGAACAAGAAAAGAATGACCTTGCAATGATTATTGAGGAAGTTCTTAAACAGAGGTATCAAGGTGTAAAGAACGAGGAAGGTGCGTGGATTACACCTGCTTTCCCAAAGCTGATTTATGTACTTGAAGCAGATAATATTACTGGAAATAGTAAGTATTGGTATTTGACTAAGTTGGCAGCTAAATGTTCAGCAAAAAGACTTGTTCCAGATTATATTTCTGAAAAGGCGATGAAAGAATTAAAAGAGGGAAATTGTTTCCCTTCGATGGGATGTCGCAGCTTCCTCTCACCGTATAAAGACGAAAATGGAAACTATAAATTCTATGGTCGATTTAATAAAGGTGTTGTAACAATTAATCTTGTCGATGTAGCTTTATCATCGGGCAAAGATAAAGATAAGTTCTGGAAAATTTTTGATGAAAGATTGGAACTTTGTCATAAAGCATTACTTTGTAGATATGAAAGATTAAAAGGTACACTTTCAGATGTAGCACCTATAGTGTGGCAATACGGAGCATTAGCAAGACTTAAAAAAGGAGAAACCATTGATAAGTTGCTTGTTGGTGGATATTCTTCAATTTCGCTTGGTTATGCAGGGTTATATGAATGTGTCAAATATATGACAGGTAAATCTCATACTGATACTGAAGCAACACCATTCGCACTTGAAATTATGAAATATATGAATAAGAAGTGTAATGAGTGGAATAGTCAGTTGAACTTAGGTTTTTCTTTATATGGTTCGCCTATAGAAAATACAACATATAAATTTGCAAAGTGTTTACAGAAAAGATTTGGAATTATAGAAGGTGTTACTGATAAAAACTATATAACAAATAGTTATCATATTAATGTTAGGGAAAATGTTAATGCTTTCGATAAACTTAAATTTGAATCACAGTTTCAAAAATTAAGTTTAGGTGGTGCAATTAGTTATATAGAAACTTCTAATTTACAAAATAATATTGAAGCTGTTTTATCAGTTTTTAAATTTATTTATGACAATATTATGTATGCCGAATTAAACACAAAGTCTGATTATTGTCAAGAATGTGGATATGACGGAGAAATTAATATTGTTAAAAACAATGACGGTAAATTAATTTGGAAATGTCCAAATTGTGGTAACACAGATGAAAATAAGTTGAATATTGCAAGGAGAACTTGCGGTAAAGAATATATTGCCGCAGTAAAATGATTGAAATTCAGGGGAAGTCTAAACTATTAAATAGCAAGATAATCCTGAGCCAAGATTCTTAACTAATTTGAATTTCTATATTAACAAAAGTATTAAAAATAAAAAAGGGGAATTGAAGATATTAGAACATAAATGTGAAGTTTGTGGTCGAATGTGGCGAAAAAAATTAAAAGCAGACGGCAAAATTGTTTGTAATAAGCATTACCATCAATTTAAAAGGTTTGGTTGTTTTAGGGATGCTTCAAGTAGAACACAGAGAGATAAAAATAATATAACCATAAACGGTGATATTGCTTTAATTGATTTGTATGACAAACAATACAATGTTATTGCACAAGCAATAATTGATACTGAAGATATTAATAAAGTAAAATACATCAAATGGAGATTGAATTGCAATGGATATGTAATGAATAATAGCCATACAAGCATTTTTTTACATAGAAGAATACTTGGCGTTGATACAATGGTAGACCATAAAAATGGTAATAGATTAGATAATAGGAAATGTAATTTAAGGGTAGCTACGCCAAGCACAAATCAAATGAATGTAAATTATCTTGGGGTGTATCGACACAAAGACAAATATATTGCCAAGATAAAATTACACCAACATCAGACTCATTTAGGAGTTTTTGCATATGAAGAAGAAGCTAAATATGCACGATGGTATGCCGAACAGGTGTTGTTCAAAGAATTTGCATATCCAAAACCAGAACCAAAGATAATTGAAAGCAGAAAAAATGAAATTCAGAAATTAGTTAATAATAAGGTGCAGAGGCTACAATAATCACTATAGCCAAACCATTTGAATGGATGGTATAGAATGTATAGTCCACTCCCTATTTAAATATCTCGAAAGAGAGGGTATAAAGGTATATAGGAACAAACTTCTGGAACCAAGGAAGAACACAAGAAATCAAAGAAAGATATATTCACTTAGGTGGAAACGAATAACAAATAATGAATTATATCAAAATAACAAAAAATGATATAGCCAATGGAGTTGGTGTTAGAACGGTATTATGGGTAAGTGGTTGCACTATGCGTTGTAAGGAATGTCATAATCAATCAACTTGGGATTTTAATGCAGGTCAGCCATTTACAAATGATACGATGAATAAGTTGTTAAATTCACTAATCCCCGATTATGTTGCCGGTTTAACATTATCAGGTGGGCACCCATTGGAAAAACAAAACCAACAGCAGATAGCCAATATAGTAAAAACGGTTAAAGCTAAATATTTAACTAAAACTATTTGGTTATACACAGGTTATTTATATGAGAATATATTGAAAATGCCATTTGTGACAAGGAACATATTGCCTTATATAGATATTCTTGTTGACGGAAAATATGATTGCACCAAGCGAGACATCACACTTGCTTGGTGTGGTTCGTCAAACCAAAGAGTTATAGATATTCAGAAAAGTTTAAAAGAAAATAAAGTGATTTTATTTAAAGAGGAGTGAAAAGTATAGAATTTTTAAAAAATCCTTTTAATTATACGGGTGCAAAATATAAATTACTACCTCAATTATTACCATTATTCCCTGATAGAATTGATAATTTTGTGGATTTATTCGGAGGGGGGGGAGAAGTATCATTAAATGTAAAGGCTAATTCAATAGTTTACAATGACAAATGTAAGCCGTTAGTAAATATTTTTAAAAATTTAGATAACGATTTCGTTAATGAGGTTAAAGAAATTATTAATAAATATAAACTTGATAAATGGAATAAAGACGGTTTCTTAAAACTTCGTTCTGTGTATAACAACTCGTTAAAAGATAATTTAAACAGAGAAAATGCTGTTGCCTTGTATTGTTTACTCGTACACGCATTTAATTATCAGATAGCTTTTAATAGCAAAGGTGAATATAATATGCCCTCTGGTGCAAGCAGGTCATATTTCTCTAAATCCTTGGAAACAAAATTAAATAAATACATAGATGAAATCGGTAAAAGAAATATCAAATTTTATAGTGAGGACTTTCATAATTTATCATTTGATAATCAGGATTTTAAAAACACATTTTACTATTGCGACCCACCTTATTTGATTACAGTAGGAGCATATGAGAGAGATTATTTTTGTAAATGGTCTGAAAGTTATGAAAGAGAACTGCTAAATTTATTAGACATTCTTGATTATAAACAGGCTAAGTTTGCTTTATCAAATGTTTTAGAGCATAAAGGTAAAAGCAATGATATTTTAAAAGAATGGTCTAAAAAATATAATGTTCATTATTTAAATATGAACTATAAGAATTGTAATTATCAAACAAAAGATAAATCGGCAAATAGCAGTATTGAAGTTTTAATTACGAATTATGAAACATACAAAGAAACAGATAATTAAATAAATTAGGAGAATATATATGGAAAAATTTTATATCGTATCGAATGACAGTGCTCTTGGCGAAAAATATCTTGAATATTTAGAAACCGTTAATAAGATTACTGACTTATTTCGAGATTTTGCGGTAAGAAATAATATTCATACCAACTCATTCTATCCAACTGTTACAAGGTTATGGATTGACCCTGATACCGAGGACATTAAGAATTTTGCAAATGGGTTTATATCTGATACTCCGGGCAAGTTCAAATTAAGAAATCCTCTTAATAAAGAATGGGTTTCATTATGTAAAGAAAACGGTCTTACAGAAAATGCACATAAACCTTATGTTCCATTCTTTTTTACATTTGGTTATTTTAAGTGTAGATGGAGATTGTTTGATTTAGATAATGTTATTTATTGCACATTTTCATCTGAAGGTGATTTCAATACTCCGGAAGGTTTGACGGAAATAAAAGCAAGTAAGTTTTATTCCATTATGGAATCTAAAAAACTTATTATAAATTGATTAAATAATTCTTTTATTAGTAAAGGCGGTGAAACTAATTATTAAATTATTACAAGGCGATTGTCTTGAATTGATGAAAGATATTCCCGATAAGTCGATAGATATGATTTTATGTGATTTACCTTATGGAACAACACAATGCAAATGGGATACTGTCATTCCATTTGAACCATTGTGGAAAGAATATAAAAGAATCATAAAGGATAATGGGTGTATAGCGTTGTTTAGCAGTCAACCATTTACAAGTTCATTAGTAATGAGCAATCCTAAAATGTATAAATATGAATGGATATGGCAGAAAACCCATCCAAAAGGACATTTAAACGCTAAGAAGATGCCAATGAGAGCACACGAAAATATTGAAATTTTTTATAAAAAACCACCATTGTATAATCCACAAATGACTCATGGACATACAAGAAAGGTTGTTAAAACAAATTACATAAAGGAATCAGACGGTAATAGCTGTTACGGAAGAGAAATAAGAAATACATTTTATGACAGCACAGATAGATTTCCGTTAGATGTACAAATATTTAGCAATGATAATCAGTGCAACAAACTTCACCCAACGCAGAAGCCTGTAGCATTATGTGAATATTTAATTAGAACATACACCAACGAGGGTGATACAGTTCTTGATAATTGTATGGGTTCAGGAACAACAGGTGTAGCTTGCAAAAATCTTAATAGAAATTTCATTGGTATAGAAATTGATGAAAACTATTTTAATATAGCGAAAGAAAGAATTGGTAAATAGCATTATAAACCATAGATTGGAGTGGTAACTATAAAAAGAATAATTAAGAAAAGTATGGCACAAGATACTGTGAATCTAAAATTCTTTAAGTGTAATGCTTGTAAATGTATTTTTGAAACAACTATAGATGATTGTGATTGGGTTTGCCCAATTAATTCTGCAACTACAGTTTTTATATCACTTTGCCCGTCTTGTGGGAAAGTATGTTATAAAGAAGAAATAAAGGAACAAACAATAAGAGAAAAAGAACTTGAAATAAACGAACTCAAGAAAAGAAATGAAGAAAAGGAAACAATTTGATAAAAATAGAAAATGAATGTGTAGATTGTCCTAAAGAAATAGGTTGTATTGGCGACCTATGCCCTTACAAAAATGTTACACGATATTATTGCGATTGTTGTGAGCAAGAGAGTGAACTATACAATTTTGACGGAGAAGAGTTGTGCGAGGATTGCGTAAGAGCAAGACTTAAAGAGTGTTTTGATGGTTATACACTTAAAGAACAGGCAGAAATATTAGGACTTGATTTGAGTAAAGCTTAAACATTAAATAAAATACAATTTAAAATAAAGGAGAATAATTAATGCTTTATTTAACAGATTTAAGTTTAAAATATGCAATAGATATATGTTTAACAAAGCCAAAATATGTAGTGTATATTGCAGAACTTGATGATATTAGTATTAAAAAAACTTTTTATTATTTACTTGGTAAAATCACTGATGATTCAATTGCCGGCAAAGGATTTACTAATACATTTGGTGAAATCGACTTTCGGAATGGGAGTTACATCCGTGTTATTGATGCGTCAACAACAGCAAAATATAATCATTGCCACTTGCTAATTGTTGATAATAAAATTGACATTGATACAAGGGAAATATTAAAAGCATTTGAAATAAGAAATTATGATAAAGAAAAAGAAATTGAAGAAAAATTTAATAAGGAAACAAAAGGAGAACAACTTATGAATATAGTACAGGTTAATTTTATTAATAGTATTACGCAGAAAAGATATACATATAAAGTTCCAAACGGCATTAGCCTTAACAAAGGTGATATTATTCGAGTGAGAAATAAAGACGGTAAAGAAGCTATTGCCGTTTGTGCAACCGATAGTGAAAATCTTTCTGATAATGCCGTTGATATGGTTATGGACGGTCTTGATGTATTGAGCGATGTTATAGGTGTTTATAACTTAGTTAAATTTCAGGAGACGACTAATGAGTAATGGGTTTAAGAATGAAAATGATGAAATAAAAGACAACTTAAAAGCAGAGAACAGAATTGATAATGATAATGAACTATATTCTTATATAAAAGATTTTGCAATATTAAAATTAGAAAGCGAGACTAAACGAGAGAATTTTTTAATTCGACAATCAACGAGTTTACAGATAATATCTTTGTTTACAATAATTGCTTTGTTTATAACGGCACCTACTATTATTGAGTATCGTGGTAAAATACCCCTTGAGTTTTTATTATTTTCGTTTTCAATAATTACAATATTTTTATTGATTAGTTTACTATTCGCTTTGTTGGTACAAAAGAAAGAATTACAGGCAGCCCTTCCTGATGTAGATGTATTTATGCAACATATGATAGACAACTATGAAATTTATTTGTCGTCTATTCAGCGAGATAGAGCGTTTACTGAACTTGTAGGGAAAGTGCAAAAATGCAAAAACAAAATAAATAACAAAAGAACAAAAAAGATTGACTGGTCTATGTGGTTATTTTATGCAGCGTTATTTTTAATAATTATTTTTATTGGTTCGTACATAATGTGTAGATAAAAAAATAATACAATGAAATGTAACAAAGGAGAATGATAAATAATTAATAAAAAACTAAAAGTTCTAAGCCTGTTTGACGGAATTAGTTGTGGAATGATAGCTTTACGAAAGGCTAATATTCCTGTTGAAAGTTATGATGCTTATGAAATTGATAAATATGCCATTAAAGTATCAGAACATAATTTTCCAGAAATAAAGCAACACGGTGATGTGTTTAATGCTGATTTTAGTCAATACAATGGCATAGATATTCTTATGGGGGGGTCGCCTTGCACTTATTGGTCGATTGCTCAAAGAAAGAATAGAGAAACAGAATCAAGTGGTCTTGGCTGGAACTTGTTTCAGCAATACATAAAAGCACTTAAAGAAACTAAGCCAAAATATTTTATATATGAGAATAATTATTCAATGAGTAAATCCATAAGAGATAGTATAGATAAATCTTTTGGAATTGAGAGTATAATGATTAACTCAGCTTTAGTATCAGCACAACAGCGTAAACGCTTATATTGGGGTGGCAAAAGGAATGATGATGGTAGCTATAGTAGGGTAGACATTAAACAACCTATTGATAAAGGCTTAGTTGTGAATGACATTCTCGACAGTGGAACATCTTGGACTGATAAAAGCTATTGCTTAACAGCGAGCTATAATGGTGCTGTAGCTTGGAATACGATTGAAAGAAAACAAAGAACTATGATAGCTGAATCTGTTAATTTTGATATTTCAACACCTACAAAAGTTGGAGCAATGCCAAGACCTAATGGGGAATTAAGTAAAAGTCAAGGTTTGAGATTATACTCGACTGATACAAAAGGTGTCTGTTTAATGAGCAATGGCGGTGGATTAGGTGCCAAAACAGGGTTATACGCAATACCTCAATTTGAAAATAATCTTAAAAAAGATACTATTTATGAAGTAATAAACAAGACAATTAACATTAAAGGTAAAAATTATCCGATAAACTTAAAAGACGGATATTATACAATAAGGAAATTAAGTGTGAGTGAAGCAAAAAGGTTACAAACTATACCTGAATGGTTTGATATGAGTGTGATTAGTAATAATCAAGCATATAAATGTTTAGGCAATGGTTGGACTGTTGATGTTATTGCTCATATATTGGAAAATATTAAGGAAAATTTATGATAAAGAAACTATTATGCATATTATATGGGTTGTTCTCATATGCAGTTTTCATTTTACTTATTTTTGCTCTTCTACTTAATATTATCGCTTTAATTGTAAATGCGAGCATTGATAATAACTTTACTGTAAGTATATGGGAATGTGTTTTGCTACCATTTATCATATACTTTGCAGTTAGATATTATCGTCCTTGTTATCCTCGTTGTTTAAACCAATCTAATAAATTATTACATAAAAGGAGATAAAATGAACAAACAAATTTTTATTATTAATGGTTCTGGTGGAGTAGGTAAAGATACATTTTGTAGAATGGTAGAAGAGTCCTTGCCTTTATTTGCGGACAAGTTTGACGGTGTGAGAATTATGCCTGTAAAAACAATTTCATCAGTAGACCAAATTAAAGAAATTGCAGAATTTGTAGGTTGGAACGCTAAATTTAAAACCGAAAAAGATAGAAAATTCCTATCCGACCTCAAAGACCTATGTAGTGAGTATAGTGATTTTTCATTTAATTATATGGCTATACAAGTTGAATCATTCAGAGAAAGCAACAGATATGTGTTATTTATACATATCAGAGAGCCAAAAGAAATAGAAAGAGCAAAACAGGCGTTTAATGCTAAAACAATCCTTATTAAGCGTGATAATGTAAAACATATTACTTCCAATAAGGCTGACAGAGAAGTATTTGATTATGACTACGATATTGTAATTAATAATAACGGAAGTAAAGATGAACTTCTTGATGTCGCTGAAGAATTTTGCGAGGACTTATTGAATAACACACTTAAAAGTGAATATCAAAGTAAGGAGAATTGAATGGGCAAAGTAATTATTTTACCAGAAACAACTAAAAATCCAATTACATTGATTGGTGAAAGAGCCGGTTATTGTTGGGGTGGTGATGTGTCAAACCCCGAAAAAAATTATAAACGGGGTCTTGATTGCATTAAATCAAACCACGGCAGAACTTTTGAGTTTGTAAATATTGAAACTGTTATCACAGGTTATTCAGCAAGAGTTATTCGTGAGTGGTACACACATATTGGCGGTAGTCCTACAAGGCTACAAGAAAGTACAAGATATGTTGATGGTACTAATTTTGATTATGTAATACCACCAAGTATTGCAAGTATTAAATCAAACGAAGCTTTAGAATATTATCATAATGCAATGATGACAATAAAAGAAGCTGTCACAAATCTTAAGTTTTGTGGTGTTCCAAAAGAAGATTACGCTATGCTACTTCCTTTAGGTATGAAAACAACTATTGTTGACAAGAGAAATTTAAGAAATATTGTTGATATGTCAAGACAAAGAGAGTGTAATAGAGCGTATTGGGAATACAGGAATTTATTTGCAGATTACAAAAAGGAATTATCCAAATATTCTGATGAGTGGAAAACATTGGTTGATTTATTATTTATGCCTAAATGTGAAGTTTTTGGTTATTGTCCAGAAAAGAATAGTTGTGGCATAAAACCTAAATGCAAAGAGTGATAACATAAAGAAGTTAAAGGGGTTGATAATATAGCAAAAGATTGGACAGGCAATTACAAGAGCGTTTATACAACATTAGGAGCAAGCAATCACACTGATAAAGAACGAGAAGAAAATGATTATTACGCTACCGAACCAAGAGCGACAGAATTATTACTTGAAGTTGAAAAGTTTTCCCCTGATATTTAGGAATGTGCTTGTGGAAGTGGAGAAATTTCCAAAGTTCTTGAAGATAATGGTTATAATGTAAAATCAACTGATATTGTTTATAGAGGTTTTGGAGAAGAACAGTCGATTGACTTTCTTAATTCAAAAGAAAATACACATGAAAATACATATGATGGTGATATTATCACCAATCCTCCATTTAAGTACGCACTTGAATTTTGTCAGAAAGCATTAAGTATTATATCTAACGGACATAAAGTGGCAATGTTCTTAAAATTGCAGTTCTTAGAAGGTAAGAAAAGAAAATCATTCTTCTTGGACAATCCGCCTAAAACTATTTATGTTTCAAGTTCAAGATTGTTGTGTGCTAAGAACGCTGACTTTCAACGAATGAGAGATGGTGGCGGTAGTGCAGTAGCTTACGCTTGGTATGTGTGGGAAAAGGGATATAAAGGTAATACAGTTATAAAGTGGATAAATTAAAACGAGGGCTTGAAATGAGAATTTTAAGACAAGGAAACAAAAGCCAATACAATCCACCTGTATGATATTAATATAAAGAGTAAAGAAAGGAAAGATAAATTTGAAAACTAATTCTTATAGATATGTTAAAAAAGCAATACCGATTGAAGCCTTTAAGTACGAAGGTGATTTAAGTGCCAATAGTAAATATTGCGTTCCGAGTTGGGCTATCGAAGCATATGAAAACGGAATACTTTACTACAAAGAAACAGATGATAGTTCTTCGGAATTATTTGCAAAAACACTTGAGGGTGATATGCTTTGTGAAGTAGGTTGTTATATTATACAAGGCGTTGAGGGTGAAATTTACCCGTGTAGAAGTGATATTTTTGATAAGACTTACGAAAAAGTGAAAAACGGTATTTCTTACAAACCTTATACTAATGAAGAAGTTGTAGACAATGCGTTTGAGTAAGGAGTCCTAATACATAATGACTTTATCTTTTATAGCAACAATTATTATAACTATTTTGTTTGTCATTATAGGTATTAGCCTTGTTGGTTGGCAAATTAAAGAGAAAGCCTTTACAGGTGTAAATCGAGAAACAATACTTATTCTTGATTTATTATATTTTATAGAAGCGTTTGTTATATTATTAAACGCATATACAAATTTGAGGTGATTGTACGGGAATAGGAGAAATAATGCTTTTAATTTTAATAGTTGTCCTTATAGTATTGATGCTTATAGATTATTTTGCGGACGAAAATAGAAAAAAGAACAGCCACAACAAATATAATAAAAATTTTTCTGAAGAAAAGTATGGATTTACTGTTGTAAGTCACAATTCTTTGTTTGAATTCTATGAAGTGTATGATAATGAAACTAAGGTAATGTATGTAATCTCTGACGATTATCACAACGAGGGGTCTATTACTCTTCTTGTTGACGAAAACGGCAAACCTAAACTATATAAAGAAAATTAAAAACAATAAAACCTTCAAAAAAAAGAAAGAGGTGGTTATGATTTCTCACAAACATTCAAAACCAAAATATTCAAATCAGCAAATACATCTATCGTCAGCAAAAAAACATTATTTAAGTTTTGATGAAGTTGGGCGTATTTATAAGGTTTGTGACGATTATAACATTAGATTGAAATGGCATCAAAAAGTAAGGCTGTTCTTTATTGGAATTATTCCAAACAAGATATTCAACAAACTTTACGACTTTAAACATTTAAAATATTAAAGTTGTTATATTATAATATTGTAAGTGATTCAATAAACTTAAAATATGATACAATAAGCAGAACTTACATATAAGCGCTTGCATTTGGGTTATATTACATTTTGTTTCAATTAATAAAATAACACTATCAAAATGTAAAAACACAATACAAGTAAAATACAAAGTAAATAACTTCATTTAAGAAAGGATAAACACATATGAAAGTAAATATAAAGAAAATTAATTCAAATGCAACAACTCCGACCTATGGTTCAACCGAAGCAGCAGGACTTGATTTATATGCTTTGATTGATACAGAAACTAATTCCTTATTTATTCCGTCACATACAACGGTAAAAATTAATACAGGTATTGCAATGGAAATTCCAAAAGGCTATTTTGGTGCAGTATATGCTCGTAGTGGTTTAAGTATCAAGAATGGTCTTAGACCTGCAAATTGTGTTGGTGTTATTGATAGTGACTATCGTGGTGAAATTATTGTAGCACTATACAATGACTCTATGGAAGATAGAATTGTTTATAATGGTGACAGGATTGCTCAGATTGTAATTACACCATATCTTCATATCGAGCCTAACGAAGTAACTGAACTTTCAGATACAGAGCGTGGCGAGGGTGGTTTTGGCTCAACAGGTATGAAATAAAAAAATCAAGTAAATTGTGGTATTAGTTTATGGATAAAATGATTTTTACAGTTAAAGAAGTTTCAGAGATAATTCATACCAATCAAACATATGTATATTCATTAATTAAATCAGGTTTGCTACCAGCTTTAAAGCTCGGTTCATATAAAATACGGAAAGAAACTTTGGCTAAATTTCTTGAAGATTACGAAGGTTGTGACTTGACAAACCCCTTTGAATATGTGTATAATAAACAAGCACATAGTTGATATTTACTGGCACTTACTATTACCACTCGTCTTTTTGGTGGACAATTTCCATATTCTCTTTTCTGTCCTCTTTTTGTCCACCAAAATTGAGTTGGCTTAAATTATTACAGATTAAAATAAGTTATAATAAGTTATTCATTATTGGATTATTTGACTATTTTTGTGTGTTTAAAGTCATAATAAATTAGAATAAGTTATAATAAATTAAAATCTGGAAAACGGTTTAAGAGTGGGTAATAACCCGATGGTAGGCGCTACAGTTGCATGTGCAGTTGCAGTTTACGAGGGATTAAATAAATAAATATAGCCACTTTTAAGGATAAACGATAATAATTACTACTTTACAATATATCTCATATACTATTTAAATCACCGTTTGTCCACCATTTGTCCACCAAAGAATAAGGGCGTGGACAAATGATAATACCACATAAAAAAATAAGGAGTAGATTTAATTTCTACTCCTTATAATTTTGCCCTTTTGTTTCAATTTCTGTTTAACATTTATTTAAACATTCCATTAAGAATGTTATTGCCCTTTTCATTTAATTTATCTGAAGCGTGTTGATATACTTGCATTGTAACGGATATATCTTTATGACCTAACCTTTCTTGTGTGTATTTTATCGGCGCGTCTGCTTCAGCTAACATTGTAGCGTGAGTATGTCTAAAAGAATGAAAGGTGAACTCTTTAAAGCCCAAATTGTAATGAATAACTCGACTTGTGTTTTGCATAGTGCGAGGGTTGATATAGCTTCCGTCCTGTCTTACAGTAACAAGATTAATCCTTTTTCCCACACCTGTGTCATTTAAAAAATTATTTTCATCTCTGTATTGATGTTTATATAACTCTTTATAAAAAACTTCTGCCCTTTGTTGTTTATCCTTTTCCTCTAATAATAGGTTACATAATTCATCATCTATTCCAATCGTTCTAAATGAATTATATTTAGGATTTGAAAAATACCACTTATGTTTTGATTCATCCCATTGAACTTGCTTGTTGATTGAAATTGTTTTATTTTCAAAATCAATATCATCCCAAGTTAAAGCATATGCTTCACCTAATCGTAATCCACATTTATATCCTAACTGCATAGGGATATAAGTAGGGCTTCCTTCTGGAAATCTTTTAAATATTTTTGCTATCCATTCTTGAGGAATATAAACATTTGGGTGACTCTTTGTTGGGCTATTTGGAACTGCTCTTTTAGACGGCATTTCAACATCTTCCATAGGATTGACTTGTATAAACTTTGCTGTCTTTATAGCATAAATTAAAGATTTATTTATAATATGTTTCAAGGCATCAAGCGTATTAAAAGAATAACCCTTGTTAAACATATCAAATATAAAATTTTGAAGTAACATTGTTGATATAGATTTTAATTTATATTTTCCGAAATACGGCTTAATATAAAGTCTTATCTTTTTTTCATAGTTTGTTACAGTAGTAAGGACAAGGTTATTTCGACAATCTTTCTCCATCCAAAAATCAAGATAATCACTATATGATATTTCGGACGGAGTAAAGGACACTCCTGTATTATTATATTCTGCAAGGGCTTTAACTCCCGCTTCTAAAGCTTCTTTTTTCGTTTTGAAACCGCTTTTTGTAATCTGATTTCTTTTTCCCCCAATTTTCGCTGCTTCAAATCTGTACTCCCATTTATTACCACGCTTTCTTGTGGTAACTTCTGCCATTTTTATCACTCCTTTTATATAAATTATTTTTAGTATAGCAAAACTAAAATTATAAGTCAATATAAAAATTTTCCAATTCTGAATATTGTTTTATATTGACACTCATAAAAAAGTATTACAGTGTCAGTAATTATTTATAAAATCTGTCTTTTACACTTGACATTGCAACATTTGAATGTTACAATAGTAACATACTATTAAGTAATAACAAAAAAAGGAGAAATCATTATGGAAATGAAAATGAAACAGTATATAATTACCGAACTTAGAGAGAAAGCCGGATTAAGTCAAGAAGAACTTGCTAACAAAATCGGAGTAACTCGTCAACAGGTGTCACGATGGGAAAATATTGCGTACAACGAAAGAACAAATATATCAGAAGAAAACACAAAGAAATTAGAAGAATTATTTGGTGTAGAAAGTATTAACAATTATAATTTTCTTGATAATAAAGAAGAATTAATACAGTTAGCAAGAGAGGACGGCAGATACGCAGCTACTTATGCAAAAGAACATAATAAGCAAAGAGAACTGTCAGTTTTTCGTAATAAAGTAGTTAGAGCAATAGAAGGACAAGATAGAGATGGTGTTTTGGGTAACTTATTACAAATTTCTTGCTTATGCAATTATGAAATCCAAAGTTTTTACACAATGTTACAAAGCAAAGAGTTGTTTAAAGACCTTGTTTATAGTTTTATAACAAGTTCGTGTGCAAGCATAGAATAACACATAGAATAACAAACTAAACAAAAAGAGGAAAGTATTTTTACTTTCCTCTTTAGTGATGTTTGTATTATTAATACTGTCATCAAACATTAAAGAATATCTTATTTAATCCATAAAAAAACAGGTATTTTTTAAAATCCACTTTGGATAGATTAATAACAAGGGTGTAAATAGATATTCTTTAAAATCCACTTTGGATAGATTAATAAAATTTTTTAAACGAATATTGTTTAAAATCCCATACGGAGAGATTTATAAAAAAATAAAGCATTAACATTAACAGCATCGCTACTGTTAAATATTATTATAGCATAACTTTTATAAAAGTCAACACATTCTATTTAAATTCTTAGAATAATATTGATTTTTTAAATACAACGCTATATAATATAAATAAAAAAATATAAAAAAAGAGTGCTGTATTATGACGGATATTAGTTTTAAAAATCTATCAAACAAAACAACTATTGAAGTTTCTCCAACCTTTTTAGATAAAATTGCTAAAGAAGCATTGCCAAAAATAAACAATTCATTTGTTCCACCTTTATTCAGTGAATACTGTATATCTATCATTGAAAAGAATGGCAATTTTAATTATTTTAAAACAAATCTTATTTTAGAAGATAAAACATTCAATTCTTTACCGCAGGAAATCCAAGACAAACTTGTTACTGAAACTTTAAGAGAAAATAATTGTTCAGTTGATGAGATAAGTGTAATATATGTCAAATACACTTCGGCAACTGAATGGACTATTATATTTTTTGACGGTTGTTTTCATAAGAAAATATTTACCGTAGACTGTGAATATGGTGTAGATAACAAACAAGGATATTTCTCTACAATAAGGCAATTTTCTAACAAATATTCAAAGTCAGAAATGCAAGCTATTGTTGAAAAATATATTTTTTGGATGCTTTGTGTTAGTTGGTATATGCAAAATATTAATAATTTTATTGAATATGATTTTATTCAAGTAGACAAACTATCACCAAAGAAAAGAAAGAATGATACAGTATCAAATAGCAAACAAACCAACAATAAATATGTCCAAAAAATAAAAATAAAATCAAAAAAGAAAAAATATATCTTAAATGAACAAACTGTTAAGCCTAAAAAGACCTATAATAGAGTAAAAACTTGTTGGTATGTAAGAGGATATTATCAGAGGTTTGGAAAAGATAAAACACTAAAGTATATTCCACCACGAATAAATTATCGTGATAAAGAAAAGATTGAGGACAACAGGAAGTTACCTTTTTATAAACAAACCTATCAGCTTATTGATGATAAATCGTAAAAAATAGGGATGTGCAAATTAACGCACATCCCTAAACTATTTATTTTCTTTATAATATAAAATGATAATCGTTCTTGTTTATTATTTATTCAGTCACTTCTGGCAAGCCACCAATGCTTGTAAGCATAGAAAGCAAACCCGCTAATACACTTGCAGATACAACAGCAACCCAATTTACATCGCTAATCATTACAGTAGCACCGATAGTAGCAACAGCAGTCTGTGCTACCGTCTTTATAGCACGAACACCTGCACACTTTAACCAAAGTTTCCAATTAGTCTTTTTCATACACATTCCTCCTACTTTACTGTTTATTTTCTAAATTATTAATTCTCTGATTTAAATTGCCAATTTCTTCATTAATAACGGCGTCTTGCGTTTCAAGATGATAAACTCTTTCGATTACACTGTTGTGTTTGTCTACTTTTTCTTCAAGCTGTTTAATACGGTACAATGTTAATTTTGAACTTGCAATAATACCTAAAATCGAGCCAATAGCAGAACCACCTAAACCTATTAAAGCGACAATTACTTCTGTTGTCATTACTTCACTTCCTTATGCTTATGTAAGTGTAATCTGCACACGGTCAATGGCTTTACCATTTTTACCTGCATAGCCGTCCTGTCTTGTATCTTCCTCGGTATTATGTTGCCAATCGTACCAATAATTATTGCCTTGCCCACAAACCTTATAAGTAGCTTTATAATCACCAACACCACTAAATTCAATTTGAATAGTATCAATAACTTTACCGAGAATACCAGCATAACCATTATTGCTATCTGCCTTATTATAACCGTCTACCCAGTCAAGCCAATCACCGTCACGAAGATGTACCCTATATCTGATATTACCTTCCGATACCTTAATCATAAGACCGCTGATAGCCTGTTTGAATCTACCTGCAACACCACCAAGACCTTTTACCTCTCTGTACCATTTACCGTCTGCGTAAACACGATATGTAATAGTTGGCTTCTTTGGCTTTGAATTACCACCAAGTTGTTTTGTAACCTTCTTGGCTAAATCACCCAAACGGTTATAAAGCCAATCACCCGGACAAGCCTTGTTATCAAACCATCTATGCACTGTAATAATCATCTCATCCGATTTCGGACTGTAATCAAGTGTCTTATTCTTATCATTAAACCACAAGAGCTTTTTCTTGCCATTACGCTTGCAAATATCAACACAGAGTTTTATAAGACTGTGGTAAACATTGCTGTTCATCTCGTAAGGATGATATGTTTCACTTGCACACTCAATGGTGACTGCTCTCTGGTCGTTACTATTGCTCGAAGAACACCAAGAACGATTACCCTCGTCAACGCAGAGTAACATTCTACCATCCGCACCGATACCGTAGTTACAGCTTGCCTCTCGGTTGGTATCCATAAAGATATTGCCGAGCGTTTCAACCGAACACTGACCGACAACACAGTGAGGAGTAATGCGGTCAATACTATGTGTTCTTGCTCCCGAATGATTCGGACTAAGTTTTGTGTAACTAACAAGTTTTGAATTACTCATAAAATTTCCTCCTTGCCTTTTATATTTTAATATGATATAATTTAATTAGATTTATCGTCATTGTTTTTTTTGTTATCATTATTTTCGTCATAATGTTGACAAAGTAATTCAATTCCAACTACAATCGTTCCAATAATTACAATAGATAATATTATTGGAAACATTATTGGTGATACATTATTAAAAATAAAATTCATAAGAACAAAACACCCTTTTCTTTGATAAATAATAATATGAAAAATAAATTAAAAACCATATGTAAAAACTTATATAAAAAATTAAAAAGTAATGAATCAAGAACTAAAATACTTGTTGCGTTATTTTTAACAGGAACAATATTCTTAATAATAGGAATATATAGAAAAAACATAGGACAACATTCCGACAACTTCACATATATAACATCTATTTCTTTTGCTATTTGGTGGATTTTAATGCCCATTACTGGAGCGGAGAAAGATAAAGTCGCCAAGAAAACCTGTATTTATATATTAATGACCTCAGTCACTCTTTATACATTATCTTATTGTTTAAACATATTTTTTATAGCAAGTCCTACAACATCACAATTAATTCTTTCTGCAATATTGATATTTACAGTTGTAATCTTTTTTGTTGATGTTTTTCAAACATTGTTTCATATAGTGTTACCGCTTATAAGTAAGGCGTGGGGCAAACTTTCGTCAAAAGAACCAAGCCCATTTATGAATTTCATCAAGAATACTATGGCTGGATTAGTAACTGTTACAGCCTTTATCACAGCCATAGCTGGTCTAATTAAATTATTTACACCTTAAAAATAAAATATAAATTCTATCAATGGAGTAACAAAGCGTTACTCCATTTTTTTAACAGTTTGCTTTTGTATTATCAACAATTAAATGTCTATAAATCATCACTCTACCTCGTTTCCGTCAACTGTAACTTTCCAATCACAGCGCTCCGCAGGTGCAGAATACATCTTTTTGACTTCTGAAATATTAATACACTTTTCAATATTAACAGTGCTTGGAGTATCAGAATATGCGCCTTTGAGAGTTCTTGCTTGGATTTCCGTTCCACCAAAATCACAATTTCTGATTGTAATATTCGAGCCTGTTTTCATATGTAAGCCGAAGCTGCTATTATCTGCATTATCGTGATTTTGATAACCTATCGTGCAATGCGTAGGTATGATTTTACAATTTTCAATTAAGCCGACTTCGCCAAAGCTATGACCGCAACCAAAAACTGGCACTGTTGTTTTATCTGCATAATCTACGCAATCAGCACGACCGCCCCACTTGAAAATACAATTTGCCACAACCCAATTTGTCGCATAACCTGTTCCACCACTCTCAAGGTGTATGCCATACCTGATATTTTTACAATCAAATGTAAAACCTTTGATGTGAGTATGGACATTCAAATCAAGATGAAACGGACATTTTTTGATTATATCCCCAGATTTCAAAGTAGACTTATCAAAGCCTGTTGCTCCGTCCCACTTGATTACAGTAGCTTGCGGATTGTATATGTTTTCGGACTCATAGTAAACATAGTCTTTAGTCATTACTCCTCTGTAACCTACAAGTCCCACATCGGACATTCCTGCAAACTTGTCTTGCATATCGGTATATGTGCCAGCCATAACAACAATAGTATATCTATTATGATAACTGTTATCAGAAAAGCTATCATTAGCAGACTGAATAGAATTGAACTTCGTAACCCCAAACCCCTCAGTGGTTTCATTGTAATCGTTTGAAACATACAAATAATGCATTGTGTAATCAGGGGCTTGATACAGTTCAGGCTTAATATGAGACTTTATCAAGTCAGGGTTAGAATAAGCTGTACGCTTGTTATTCTGTTCAAGTTGAAGATTACAACTGTTGTCAACAAGTCTATTTGTAGCAACTGCAATTTTAATCGAATTTACGGTTGCATTTTCTGTCGCTCTATAAGTGGCCGCTGCATTTTTAAAAGCACTAACTTCTGACAAGAGCCAAGATGAACTAATTGCCGTCTGCTCATTTGCAGGATAGAACACACAACCGCCGTTTGTAATATTAGCAAAATTCTGCAACGATAAGCAATACGCTTTGCCTTGTTCAAGAGTAACCGCACGCTTGAGCTTGAGATAAAAATTAACCGCAGCGGTAGATGTGCCGCTCAAACTGATTTTATTATTTTTAACAGAAACAGTAACTCCACTTGCTGTCTGTTCTGTATCTTCAAGTGAACTAAGATTAATACTTTTTGTTATATCTAAAAGAGAACTTTCATCAAGTTTATTGTTTAAAAGGTTTGTCATTTCAACTTTTGTATAAGCATTGTTTATCCCATAACCTTCAAGCGTAGTTGACTTATTAGCTTTTGCAATCTCAATCTTTTCTAACGCTTGAGTTATTGCCTTATTCGTCAAAGGATTTACCGAAATATCACTAAGTTCTGTATCCATAGCGACAGTACCCTCAGGTGTTAAAACAGCCACTTTAGCCAACGCCTCAACTAAAGCTGTGAAGAAGTTTGATTTTTCAATCTCTTGGTTTGCAACTGACGAATATGTAACAATATTAATACCACCAAAAGACAAAGTTCCTTCATCACTCTGCACAACAATCTCTCCTGCTGATGTTCCTCTGTTAGCTGTCAAAGCCCCATTAACAGGCAACTCAACTTTTCCTTTAATTGCAGAAAGAGTATTGACAGTAAGACAACAAGCGTTGCCTTTAGAGTCAGTGGCTTTGTAAAAAATGTTTGTGCTATCGCTCAAATCTATTGGCTCGTCACCGTCACACAGAATAAAAACAGGATGTTTAATCAATGCTTCATTCTGATATGTTACAATATTTACATTATTATTTATCCAACAATTTACTTTGTATTGAATATTTTTTGCTTTCAAGTTATCACCTCATTCTATTCACTGAAAGTCCAAGCTGACTCAATAACACTTGTTTGATTTATAGTGCTAAATAGTTTTGTAAATTTCATTTTTAAAGGTTTTGTATTATAGTCTGTATTAAAAGTCAAACTGAAATCAGTATCATCGTCATACCTAATGTGCATAGCCATAAAAACAGGATATTGACAAATCCCTGACTTCGTTTCTAAAATTACAGAATATCCTAAATACATATCTTCTATATTAAATTCGTTGATTTTTAAAATATTTGCTGTACCAACGCTAAATTCATAGCAGTGCTTGCTTATATAAGAATTAAAATCCGATATTACTTCGTTATAAATACTATCCAAAGTATTTATAATATCTGTGGAGGTATAAGTATCACTAAAGGTGGCATTTTCGTTAGTCCAATCTCCCTCAATAATAAAATCATTCAATGCCAAAATTTCTTTTGATGATAATATTGAGGTGTTTATACCTTTGCTTTCCTTATCTTTAACCATCTTGTAATTCAATGAAAACTTAAGAGAAATTTCTTTCATTTTATTATAGTTTTGGTTGTAAGATTTAAGGGCATTATCATAAGACTTCCTTACATTTTCATAAGCATTTGCGGCTTCATATAATTCATTATATAAATTTTTACTATGATAATTTTTATAATCGTTAATCGGTTTATCACTTGATGTTAATTCCGCAGTTGCCAAAGGGTAGTCTGTTATATATTTAACTCCACTCGGATAACCGTTTGGATAATCGTCAGCTAAATAAATATTAATTTTATCAGCTACACTTCTATAAGAAGTTAACGCCTCTGAAACTTTAGTTTTTAGCTTAACTGTTTCAAGATTAGCTTCGATTAATTTCCGTGCATAATTAGTATAAGTGCTTCGATTATTTTCTATTTCTTTCAAAAAAGACTGAACTGCGGCAAGCAAAGTCCTGTTCTTGTCCTTATCAGCAATAAAATCCATATAACTTAAGTAACTATCAAAATTGTATAAAATATTATTACCTGTCGGATTGATTAAGCCAAGTCCGTACTTATCATCTGCCGAATGAACTCTTAAAGCTGTGACGCATCTACTATCAGTAGTATGCATATTTGTTTGTTTTATCGCATTATCCCAAGATAAATATAAGGAAGATTGACAACCTAATTTTCCACCAACAAATCCTTTAAGAGAATCTTCATCAACCGTACCACTGATAATATGAATTAATTTTCTATCAGTATCAAAAATAAAGTAACATTGATATGCTGATTGTACATCGTTAATAAGAAACGAGTATAAATTTACATTGTCCAAATCATCAAAAGTTCTATACTTTGAACAAACATTCGGAGAAATATATCCAATATTCCAAGTGGGAATAAAGTCTAATATCTGATTTATTAATCCCCTGTCCATTCTTTGCGGAGAGCAATAGGGAATAGGTACACTTGCTCCCGAAGTTGAGTAATCTCTAAGCCAAGTATTCCCCTGTACAACATCAACTATTTTATCAGGAATATACAGAGGAAGTGTGCTTTTTGATAAAGAAAAAGTCTTTTTAGAAAGTGTATATTCATAACTATATGCTGTTATATTTTTATACGGAATTACACCTTCGTTAATTTCTTCAATTGAAGTTACCACCCACCATTTTGCACCACAAGTAAATTCTTTCAATCCCTCAGATGAACCCTCAAAAGAAGTACAATATCTTTGACCGCTGAACACTTTTATATAGCCATATTTAGGCGAGTAACCACGGTACGAGTCCTCACTACTTCCATCGTGTTCCAAGTCAAAGAATTCAATCCTAATGTAACCGGTTGTTAGTCGCTCTTCACTATCATCGTCATAAGGAAATTTAATCTCTACTCTACCTATTGGTAAATATTTAGCGTAGTGTTCTTCCATTCCTTCTTGAACACCAAGATAAGTTTTTGAATCAGCTTCTCTGTAATAATGAATACGATAACCAAATTTGTTACTACTTAGCATAGCCACAACATCACCTGTGGATACTGGAATAAAATCTTCACAGGCATAATGTTTATACGCAGAAACACCGTCATAAACAGCAGATAAATTATCAGATTTGTCTAAAATAGAGCCGTTAGAATCGTTGATGTAACAGCCCCATCGCCAATTATATCCACTATTACTTCCAATATCAAACAGTTCTACTTCTTCTTTAACTTTAAAGCCTGATAAATAATTATTCATTTCAAAAGTCATACTTGAATCAGGTCTGCCATCTTTATTGTTTAAATCAACAAAATAATTATCTTTTATTTTATTCCCACTAAATTTAAAATAATCATTATTGTCATTAAGATATAAAATGCTACCTTCAACAATATCGTCATAGCATTGATTGTCTATGTATTCATATGATTGCATATCATAGATTTTTTGAGGGATTTTAAATGATAGTTCCGAAGCCGTACCAAATCTAATATCTTCTGAAAGATTATTAACACCGTTTATTTGACAAAGAATTTTACGCCTGTCTGGTGTGTATAAAACTATTTCTGGTATTTTATTTATTTTATTCATTAAAAACCACCTAATCTATGTAAAGTCTTATACCTATAAGTGAGGCTCTCAATATAAGGTACTATACTTTCTTTTTCGTCTTGCTCATTCATCCAATAGGCAGAAAAATTTATTATATTAACTCCATTAATCATTTTTAATGGAGGGGAAAAATTTAAGGGAGGTATTATAGAAATATTTGCACCTGTGCTCGAACTACAAGTGCCAAATTTTGTATTTATGTTATAAGTAACATTATTATCTGTCATTGTATCAGACAAATAAATAGTTCCATTACTACCAAGCATTGTTAGATAAAAAACATCATTTTTCATTGTCTTACTAAACGGTTTTAGTTTTATTTCAATATTAGGAAAAACAAAAAAATCTTTTACCGTCTTTACATTTATTGAATGAGCTGCTAACAAATTATTAAAAGAAACTTCCTCGTCTTTGTACCAAAAACCACTTGCATTTTGTAATGTACAACGAAAGCCCCTTAGTCCTTGTACATCAATAATATCTTCATCAGGGATAAGAATAGCGTTTAAATAATAATTTCTTCTTTCGTCTATTGTCACAAAACGCTTATATCCATCTTGCCCAAATAGCCATTCTTTTACTTCATCAATTTTATCAATAGGAATTTCATTATCCAAACTTAATATCTCAATTCCAAAACTAAGTGGTTTATCAGCATATTTCAAACCATACAGCAAATGGTCGGAAGCCTTTGGTAATACATCTGTAACAGCTTCGTATTCTGCACCAGTCGAAACACTCCCAAAAGCACTGCTTTCATAAACAAGCATTAAATTGTATTGGTTTGAATTTATCCCATTGTATTCAAATAAACACTCTCTATACATAAATATCACCACCTGTTCTTTCATATATAAGGCATAGACGGAAAATCACCTATGCCTTATTTTTATTTACTTGCTTATATGTTAAATTTATTATTAACAATAGATGTCATAAGTTTATTAATTGCCATATCAGAAATTCTGTTAGCCTGTTCTTTGAGAGCATTGACCGTTGTTTGAGTAGCATCGCCTTGAATAACTACATTTATAGAACTTGTCATAGATGTGTTATTAATACGAGGAACATTACTCTTTTGATTTAGAAAAGCAGAAGGATTAGAAGCTATGTCATATAGTGTGTTAGTCATAGTCTTACTAAATACAGGATTTCCCTCTGGGAGAATAGTATATCTACCTTTGCTTAACTGATAGGGGATTAATTCAGTATTAATCCCCTCCTCGTCAACAATAGATAATCCACCTTTTGCAGACTTTGTTCCGTTAGCATATTTACCGGAAGGAAGGGGTAGATACGCCTTGGTTATGTATTTAGACGGGTTTGCAATCCAAGATGATAGTGTCGGAACTTTTCCAAAAGGAGTATTCACATATTCGCTTTCAGATTTATTACCATTTTTATTACCATTGCCTGACTTGTTTCCTGATTTTTTGCTGTCGTCATTAGGCAAAACTTCTAATAATTTTTCAACCTTTTCACGATAATCATCAATAGCCTGTCCGTTGTTAGTTATGCTTGTTGTAGTGTCATCAATCGAATCACTAACCGAGTCAATAGCGCTTGAAACATCATCAATCTTTCCACTAACTGTATAAATTTCTCCTTGCATTATATCAAGTAATGCAAGTGTACCAATATTAGAGTTGTTGTATTCAGATAATGCAATTTGAGCATTATCCCAAAGATAGTCAAATTCACTCTTACTCTTAGTTGTATAAGTGGAAATATAATTATACAGTTGTCCGTAAAGTTCACCACTATCGTTATCAATTCTACTACAAGCATCCCTGTAAAGTTTAACTTCATCACTAAGATAATCGTCAATAGAATTAATAAGATTATCCCAATACTCATCTTGTTGCTCTTTCATTTTATCAAGAGCGTCTGACCTCATATCATATTCTCTATCAGTAAGAGTATCAAGCATGTCATTGCGACTTGAGTTAAGTGTGTCTTGAGCTTCTTTTGCGTTCTTTTTGCCGGCACTACTATCATCAAGGCTTGCGACCGCTGACGATAAGGAATCTTTAGCCACTGTATTTTGACTTTCTGAAATCTTTTTATTCCACTCATACTCGTTCTTTTCAGTTTCAAGAAGTTCTTTCCTCTTATCAATTAACTCGTCAATAGATTCCTTTTGCTTTTCATACTCATCTTTGATTAATTCATTCTCTTTTTTGATTAAGTCTGTAACAAGGTCAACTAAATCCGAAATATTACTCTTCGCATCTTCAAGAGATTTTTCCTGCTTTTCAAGTGCGTCTTTTTGATTTTCAAGAATTTTCTTTTGAGCCTTTAAAGCATTTTCTGCTCCCTCTGTGTACCCAAGGAAAGCATCAGTATTTGATTCTAAAGAAGTTTCAGCTTGGTCTATTAAAGCAATATATTGAGAATATTGAGTTAAAACGCCCTTAATGGCGTCTTTGCTTACACCCTCAGCTAATTTATGGGCAATAGCAAGTTTTAATGTAGCTTCAGTGAGATTATTTGTACTACCTGTTAAATCATCATTACTTTTTGATTGTGTTTCAGTTGACAGAGAATTAATATTGCTAATAGCAGATTGCAATTGTGTATACTTTAAATTCTCTAATTGAGCCTTCGCAAGAGCAATATAGGATTTTTTGTTTATTTGTAACTGCCCATTTTCATTAAATAAAGTGCTAACATAATCATCGCCAGCCTCAATAATATCCTTTAAATTATCAAAGGTAAAATAGCCATTTTCATTGTAATCTGCGACAACAGAACTAAGAGACTCATAAGTAGTAGCAAGACTATCCATTGTTTTCTTGAGAGTCTCCATTCTTTCAGTTAATCTATCATCTGCTATAGCATATTGCCAATCTTCTGATTTTGTTATTGCTTCTTGAACAGCACTTGAGAGTTCGGGGAAAATTGAAGCAAGTTGATTTGTAATTTCTACCTGTACGCTTTCCGATTCGGTAGCATCTAAACAAGCCTCTTTGAATTTATTAAATTCCTTAGCCGAAGTTGGGATGCCTTCGCTAAGTTCTTTTGAATAAATTGTATTTTGCGCTCTTGCTTTGAGATAATTATTAATTAAATCATAGTTATCATCTGTACTATCAGTATCAGCAAAAATTTCTTTTAAAGTTTTGTAATAGTCCGAAGTGATTAATTTATCTCCGCCTTTACCTAACTCATTTGCTTTTGTTTCAATAGCAGAAATGGCTTTTTGAACTTTGTTATAATAATCTAACATTGTTTCTATGTTAGCAGTGTCAATATTAACACCAAAAGTAAAAGTCCGATTTCCTATTCCGTTTTGAGTGGCACTGGATGAACCTTCTCCGACATATTTGCCAAGGATATCAGAAGTAATCTTGTAAGCATCTTCACTACTACCACCCGAAATGTCTGTTAAAGATTTGTCATCTACCGCTTTCTTTTGAAAAGATGACCTTCCTCTATTTTTGATTTTATCTTCTGTTTCGGCACGAGCTGCGTTACTTCTATCATAGGCTGTTTGTAAATCAGCTTTAACTGAAGCCAAAACTGAATCAGCGTATTTTTTCTCCGCATTGGTAGCGTCTCCGAGAAGTTGAATTTTATCCTTTAACTGCTCGTTAACATTCTTAATAGCAGTCTCTTTTTCCTGTTCAGTTGCTTCTGTTCCAAGACTTGCATATAAGTCCCAAGCCTGCATTGTTTTATTGATAGCCTCTGCACTTTTATCTGCTTGTTCAATAGTATCTTCGTATGCTTGTCTTTGTGCTTCTTGATATGAGTTCCACATAGCAACACCGGCACTGATAGCAATAGTAGCAACTGCTATCCAAGTTGAAACAGATGAAAGAATACCTTTTGAAATTGAAATCTTTTTAGCAGATTGTTCAGCAGCTTCTCCACTTTTGATAAAAGCCTTAGCAGCATTATAAGATTCCACACTAATATGCCCTTCTTCTCTCAACAAGTCAAGATTAGCGGAAGTCAAATTTCGTGTGCCGTCAGTAATACCTTTTAGTACAATTTCGCCTTTTGTAAACTGTGTCATTTTCTCAAGGTCAGCAACACTTATCTTATGAAAGTCAGATAACAAAACCGCATTTTTTAAAGATAAAGCCTCAGTAGCCTGTGATAAAGAATTAGTAGCAAGTATCTGTTCCTGAAAGGCTTTTGGTATTTCAGTCGCATTTAAAACCGCTTTTTTTTGACTGTCAGAAAGTCCTTCTAAAGACTGTTTCATAGCCTCAAATGGCATATTGCCATCGGAATCCTTTAATGATGACAATGTAGATATTTCTGTAAAAGCAGTTGAAATATTGCTAATATTTCCTTTGATTGTACCTAAGTTCTTTATTAAATTTCCAATTCCTATTGCACTAATGGCAACAGGGAGTAGACCTATTTTGTTAATTAAACCGTCTAAGCCATTTACTAAATCAGTTAACGCCCCAACAATATCTTTGATTTCGGAACTATTTATAAAATCTGTTGACAAACTCTGAAAAGAAGATTGTAAAGTATTTATTCTACCCTCAATACTATCCAACCAACGCTCTTGTTCTTTTAACGCAGACCCGTCTGAATTTTCAGAAGATACAAATGCTTTTTCAGCCTGTTTAAAGTTAGTAATTAATGCCGCTATTTGGTTGGCTCTTTGCTTTCCTGAAATAGTTTCCAAAAGTTCAGCTTGATTAGTTGAAGATAAGCTACTATATACTTCGCTAATTTCTTTTATAATTTCATATGTAGATTTGAAATTATCGTTTTTATCAAAAATATTTACTTTACCATTTGTAAGGTTAAGAATTTGAGTCTGCATTTTAGAGATAGATTCAACATTATCATCAACTTCCTCACCTAATGACTCAAGTTCACCTTTCATACCTCTTAATCTAAGACTCAACACTTTAATGGAGTTACCCATTTCAGAAGCACTTTGGGTAATTTCAGTACCAGCAGTAAGCAGAGCAATAGTTTGGTCTATGTCATTACCTGCAACCGCTAAAGCCGCAGCCGAGTTAGCAAGTCCGTCACCCAAATCGCCCGAACTAACAGCAAAGTTATTTGATACTTCATTAAGTTTATCAATAATGCTTTCAGATTCACTTGCGTTCATATTAAACGCTTTTAATGTTGATACAATAGTAGAAGTGGCTTCATCAATACCACTTAAATCATCACCAACATTTTTATACATAGTTGCAACTTTAGCCAAATCCTCAGACTCGCTAACAGTATATCCAAGTCGAGCAAAATCCGCTGTTGCATTAATAAAGTCAGACAAGTTAGAACCAAGTTCTTGCGAGTCTTTTTTAGCATTTTTCAAAAATCTACTATAAGAGCTATCAGTTTCATCTGTAACTTTCTTTAACTCAACCATAGCAGAGTCAACATCTTTTATATTTGAGTAAACATTTTTTAAGCCTTGAATAGCAAGATAAAATAATCGCGAAGCACTAAAAAAGTAACCAAAATGTTTCCAAGCCTCTTTTAATCCACTCACAAAAGTACCCGTTGCTACTCCTGCTTCCCTACACTTAATCTTGAAAGTTGATAGTTGTGCATTAAATTCTGATAAATCAGCAGTTGTTCTAAGTTCCTTACTTTTGGATATAAGATTATTTAATTCATTACTTAGAGAAGTATTATATTTAATCTTTGTCCAAGTATTAGCAAGCAACCTAACTTCACTTTGAGCTTTTTCAATTTTTGAATTTAAAATTGATTGTTGTTGTGCAGAATCCTTAACTGATTTATTGGCACTTTTGATTTCTGCATCAAATTCTTTATATTTAGCTTTTAAAACTGATACTTGTGCATTAAATTCTGTTAAGTCAGCATTAGTTTTAAGTTCTTTACTTTTAGATATAAGATTGTTTAATTCATTCTTTAAAGAATCATTTTCAATCTCACTCCAAGTATTAGCAAGTGTTCTGACTTCGCTTTGTGCTTTTTCAATTTTTGAATTTAAAATTGATTGCTGTTGTACGGCGTCTTTAACTGGGCTATTAGCACTTTTTACTTCGGCGTTATATTCTTTATACGCTAACTGACATTTTTTTAATTGAGTTTCTAACTGACTAAGTAAATTAAGTTGCTCTTGTTCAGGAAGATTACCTGAATATTTTGTTCGTAAGTTATTTAATTTTTGTTGTTCTTCTGTTAACTGATTAAATGCATTATCAGTTTTTTCGGTGTCCTGAATAGGGAAAGCCATATAATTAACTTTTTGATTAAACTCATCTATCTTAAAAGAAGTGTTTTTATAGCTTTCTTGTAATTTATTTAGTCTTTCCTGTTGCTTTTTAAAAACATTGTCCATTTTGCCATAGTCAGTATTCATACTGCTTATGTGCGCTTCAAACTGTTCACTTTCTTGATTAAACTGATAAACGGCTTTGGTAGTTCTTTTTAAGCCGTTCTCAAGCTCCTGAACATATGTAACAGTTGCTTTAGTTCCATTTTCAAAATCAACAATGCCCGATTTTGTTCCTGTAAATGAAACATTTGAAACTTTGCCTAAATTTTTACCGATGTCAGAAGCTACACTTTCAAGTTTTTGCTTTACAACATCAATTTGTTTAACATTTAAAATATCATTGAAATTAGCTTGTCCTAAGTCAAGCCTCATACCAGAAAAACTATTTTGAATAACCTTTTGTGCTTGCTGTGTAGCTTTTGAAATACCAGATTTGCTAATTTCATTAACAGAAATGTCAACTTTAACTTTATTAAGTTTACTACCTAAAGTTTCAATTTGTTTGTTTATTTCCTTAACTGCGTGTTCTTCATTAAGTTTCGCAGTAACTAATATCGTGGATTCGTGACCTATATTTCCTGCCATACTCTAATTCTCACCACCTAATGAAAAAGAGATGACAGAAGCCACCTCAATTTTAATTATTATTTAAATCTATATCCTTTATCATAAAGACTCATCTCAAAAATATCTCTCAATAAGCCACTTCTACTATTTAATTCTTTGACTGTAGCAGCAGCGAAAGGTCTTGCCTGTAAATACCTGTATTTTTTATTTGACAAATTATTGATTGTATAACCTATTCCACCAAATTTAGCCGTATATTTTTTTTCACCCAATTCAATAAGTTCAGGCAAACTAAACGGAGTCTGAAAAACTAAATCACCATAATTATTTAACATTAAATTTGGCTTTGCTTTACTAAAAACAGCCACAGTATGGTCGAAACTACCCATTCTACCCAATAACTTTTTGTCCCATTCATCTCTATCCAATAAACTATATCGTCTGACATAATGGGGAATATTGTTTTTTTGCCCTCTATGATAATGAATTTTATATCTTTTATACACACTGCCCTCGGCGTGAGTTATAGCTGAATCAGTTACATACTCCGACACCTCATTAGACATCACATTATCAATATCGTTACTAAGAGCTTTTATAAAATCCTGAACTGAATTAAAAATTGCCATTTTACTTAATCAGTTATCCTTTGCTTAAATAAAAGGCTTAAGAACTTCTTTATTTGAGCCATTTTCAATATTACTGTTCAAAGTTGAAACTTGATTTGCAACCTCTTTAATGCTTGAAAGCATTTTATCATTACCAAAGAGTTCGTCAAGTTTTTCACTTACCTTGTTAATAATTTTAATACCCTCTTCGCACTCAGAAGTTAAACTATTCAATTTTATCTCGAAATAACTGTTTTTTGAACTTAATTTATCTTTTATATAACAATCTACAATATTTTCAATCATCACAAGACTATCGAAATAACACGAAACGCTTTTATCTGTCTTACTACAAACAAAGTCGATTATGTTTCTTGCAATTTTATAATTTGTTTCATAGTCTATAATTTCAAATTCTTTTTCATTACCATTAACATCTGTCTCTTTGACCTTTTTTGTAACAAGAGGAATATTAGTAAAAACTTTTAACCAAGCAATATTTGTAACAACCTCATAATATTGAGGACAATATTCATTATCTATAAAAATTATCTGTTCAGCTAAAATAGGAACAAAGTCTAAATCAGCAAGTGACTTGATATTTTTATAAACTTCAAACATAAAACCGTTCTCTAAAGTATATGATACACTCTCGTTTTTTGAGAGCCCTTTAATTTGCGTACTTGTCAATTTTTTCAAAGAAATCCACCTCTAATAATTTTTGATTTTCTGTTTTATTTAAAGTTGCAACCGTTGGAAACCTTTTTCTTATTCGTCTTTGTTTTTGAATAAACTCATAATCTAACCAACCACCGTCTACTTTTGAGTAAGCTACCCAATAATAGTCTATCTCTGGAAATGTTTTCCAAAACAATTTCCTTTTTAATTTAGCCACGGAGTCAGGCATACCCTTAGTGTCTAACACAAATTCTTTGCCATTTGTTAATTTAACATAAAAATCTGCAACATATGTAATCGCCCTAACATTATGACCTTTTCTCTTAAATTCATTTTGTAGTACATATTTCTTTTGCAATTCATATTTTGCAATTATGCCACTTTGCACATCCGGCAAAATGACTTCCTCATAAAATCTCTTTTCTAAACCACTATCAAAAATAATTCCGTCATTTGAAGTTCGTTTAATAGTATTTTTATCTACATTAAATTTTGTTCTGCTTTTTTTCATTGAGTTATTATACCTTGTTGTAAAAAATGGGAGAAACAGTTTGTCTACCGTCCTCCCATTAAAATTACAAAATATTAGTTTTTATTTCCCTTTGTGAATTTCTTAACAGTGCCATCTTTAAGATTCTCCTTGCTTGATTTTGTTATGATATTATCATTATCATCAACTTCAACAGTCTTTAAATTCTTAATATCATTTATAACAATATCAGCAAAGGCTTGAGATGTACTTTCACCATTCTGTGGAGAAACTTTAGATTCAGTTTCCTCAAGATACTTTTTTCCACATTCAAAAGAGCAAACTACACTTCGCCAATTAAATGTACCTGTTGTTGAAATATTAACTCTGCAAGGATTGAACGGTTTAGAACAAATAGGACAGGTTTTATACACCTTCATATTAATTTCACCTTATACTTCAACATAATCAGCAGCATCGTCATTAAAAAACTTCCAACGACCAATAATCTGATTAGCACCACATCTTGCTTTGATACACTTGCCTTCAAAACTCTGGTTAGCCTGACCGTCACCAATGGTTGTCTCCATAGTGCCTGTTGGGTCAACAATATAAGCATCGTACTGCCACATTCTTACTGTGTTACAAGCATCTTCCCATTGACCTGTAACACGAACAGCAATCTTTTCTGATACTTTGTCAGCTCTTCTGTCTACAGAAGCACCTTCGGCAATCTTCCTTGTATAAGTCACAATCGCCATAGTTCCGTCAGGATGCTCATTTGCCTCAAACTCAATAAAGCCAGCAGTAGAAGTATCCTTTACAGGTGCAGTATATTTTACAGATTCACCAGCCTTGGCTGCTGTATCAACCTTATATGTTTTGTCACCAACTTTAACAGACTCAATACCATCTAATGGCACATATGTAAGTGTTGCCTTATTCTTAGTAATTGCTACCGAATCATCCCAACCAATCTGAATTGAACCATCCTCAACTTCTGTGCCATAGCTGTCAGCAAGGAGATTTGCACTCACCATACCTGCTGTCCAACTAAGAGTTGTATTAGGATTTCTTTTAAGAACGCCAATGATAGAACCCTTTGAACCTACAAGGTCAGTGTTGTCCTGACCGTCCTTAACTGAAAACTGTGTAATTTCATCACATCTATACTTGTAAGCACCAAACATAGGTGTAAATACATCAACAGTATCAACACTTGTAAAAAGGACATCATTAATGTTAAACTTCGCCATATTTACCTCCGTTTAATTATTTTTTATTATTATTTGATTATAAGAAAAGACCAAAATTATTTGTCAAATTCTAAGACAAAACAAGATTGGTCTTTTGTTGATAATTTTTCACTTAATACATTACCTGTATAAACACCGATAGCAATATTACTTATATGAATATTATGCAATATTTGTTTTACCGACAAAGTAAATTCAATGTACTTTATATTCATTACTGTTTCAAAATTGTATTTAAAATCTTTATTATTAACCATTGTAACAAGATAGGACTCTAAAACACTATATTGTCTTGGATTTTTAGCTTTCTTTTTTAAATCTCTTTTTAATAAAGTGACAGCTCTATCTAAAACATATCTACCGGAAGCACCGCCAATATCTTCTTTTCTGTCATCTCTTTTTTCGCCAAGAATTTTACGAATAGCTACAGCAATTTTATCCATATCATTTTCTGTAATAATAACTCTTTGTAAGTTATCAATTATAAAATAATGTTTTTTGCCATTTTCATTATCGGTTGTCATACAAATCTGAATATCAGAAATATTAAAGCCTCTAAAGAACATAGAAAAAATATTTGCGTTTCTCTTCTTATTTACGCCAAACAGTTTTATTATTTCTTCATCAGTTCCACAGGATAATATTTTCAACTCATAAAGTGCCTGAATAAACAAATCATAAAAATTCAATGTTATATAATCAATTTTATTTAGCCATAGTTCTGCCCTGCGAGTGAAAGGCATAGCCGTCAAATGATACGCTAACAGAAAATAATCATCTTCGTTTTCATAGACTTCCTTAAAAGTTGGAATGTAAACCTGTACATATTGGTTTATAGTAATCGTATCATTAAGAAAAATTTTATTTTGCATATGTTAAATTACCTTTATCAGTAATATTATTAAAATCTCTTACCGCATAAGTAAGTTGATAACCGTGATAATCTTGAGTTGCCGTAAAATTACCATCGAACTTAACTAAGTTCATTTCACCTAATGCTATTTCATTAGTTCCGTTAAACAGATTATCTATGACAGTTGCGATTAAGGTTGTACGCTTACCTTTATCCGTTCTTAACAAACTATCGTGACAAAAAATATAAAAATTTATATACAGCATTTTTTCAGTTTTGCCACCATAAACTTCACCGCTAATACCAAAGCAAATATAAGTTTTAGCACTATCGTTAACCTTTGGATAATAAACTTCCGGTCGAATACAATCCCATTTTAATTTATTGCAATCATATTCTATATCACCGTTATCAAGTAATCTTTGAACATCCTTGTCCTGACAAAGTTTTTTTAAAATTTGAGCCTCATAAATATTTAAATTATTTAATTTTGCCAATAATTATCACGCCCAATCATCCAATAATTCTTTGTTTTGTTGTGAGATATTAGGATTTTTATATTTATCTCTTAAAACATCTGTTTCTACCTTATTAGCAATGCCATTTTCAATATCATCATTGATATACTCCGTCTGACATTCTACAAGTGTCCAAGTGTTTACACCCTTATCATTGAAATTTTTTGTTGTATCATCAGTTTGTGTTATTTTATACGCAGTAGGGTGTTCTTTATTTTTATCCATTAAAATCCTTGTATCACGCTCTACTTTGTTGGTTTCATCATTGCTTTGAATATATATCATATATTGAGCTGTACCAACCACTGTCTTATTAGCTTCTTTTACACCACTATTGTATTGAGTGGCATTAGTTGAATACACAGGATATTCAAGAACAGTATAATCAGTTTCAGGGTTAATGATAAATTTTAACGACCAATTACAATAATACATAACTGCTTTTTCATAAAATTTATTGTCATCAACCAATCCTACAACAATCCAATAATTGTCTTTGTATTTTATGTAGTCACCACTTGTCAATGTGCCAACAGGGCACAGAACTTGTCTTTTCTTTGAACTTTCATCATTATCTGATGTTACTTGCTGAACAATTCCCTTAAAAGGAATACCGTTTTCCTGTTTTAAATCAGGTTTGCAAGGGTAATAAAACATATTATTACCCAATGGACTGTTAAGCATATCATCTATGTATGGAGATTTAAAAAAATCAAAGTCTGTATTCTCATTACCCCCCGTATAAGAGGGTGGAGAGGAGAATTGAGTCCATTCTTTAGCCATTGTCATCACCACCATAAGCCGGCTGTTTTGCTTGGTCTAATTTTAACTCTACTTTTGCTCTTGCATATTTAAGTTCTTCAAATGTCATTTTCTTAGCTGTGCCTGTATCGTTTAATGATAAATCCTTACCGATAATATTTATTTTCTTGTTTTGTCTATCAAATTCTCTTTCAAGATAATAAACTTTCATAATATCAGCAATTATTCCCATAGTTTTAAGAGAAACTTTTTTATTAAAATTTCCTGAATCAGAATCATAGTCTAAGTCACTAACTTCTCTTTCATATTCTGCTATAGCCAATTCAGCCCATAATTTAGTTAATCCCTCTGGCAATAATGATATTTCTACATATTTCGTCTCAAAAATATTAATAATTTGTTCTAATGATGTTATAACATCACCGCCAATTAAAGTTCACCGTTTTCTGCCATTGTTGAAAATTTATAACCCGTCAACTGTTCAATAGCATTTTTTTGAGCAACTGTTGCCTTATCAATTCCTGCTTGAGTTGCAAGGTCAATAAGTGCTTGCTTATCGCCCTCATTATGAATACACTTCTCAATTTCAGCCTTAAACTTCTTAATATCCTTTAAAGCCAACATCTTTTTAACATTATCCAAAGTCAAAGTATCAGTATGTAATTCTTTTGAGTTTGTAATATGAAAGATAGCATTTCTTACAGCTTCATCTTCGATAAAGATACGAGCGTTAGAACCTTTAGTATCAACACCTGTAAACATTACATTATTCATACCAACCTGATTTTCAACTTCCCGATAAGTTAAGCCATTCCACCTTTTTACACCAGCAGGAATAACAATGTCAGAACGATTTTCACTATCTCTAAAATGTAAAGCATAATTTCTCAGATTAGTGATGGCAATTCTGCCGTCTGTATTAATTGTGTTATTCGTCATTTTTCATTCCTTTTATTAGATTTATGAGTGAGCCAATTAATTTTTGGCTCACTCATATTAAGTACATTTATTAAAATGTGAGATTATTTCACTTATACTGAAATATTAATCAGCCTTTGTAACAAGACCAATCTCAAACTCTCTACCCTTAGTAACATCAGCACCAAGTTCCATATCAAATCTTGTGATTACAGAACCTGTTGAAACATCATTACCTGCCATAGTAGTAAGACCGCCTCGTCTAATAATATCAACAGGAGATGTAATACCCTGCGGCACAAAGTAAATATCATCAGTATTAATATATGTCTCAAACGCACTCTTATCAGCAAGTGGCTTAGCAAAGTTATATCCATTTGGAAGTACAATAAGGTTTGAACCCTTATAATCACCGTTATAGCCCTGCTTTGCAATCTCATCTACCTGTGAATCAGTATAGAACGGGAGAGATGTAGACGCTACACTTTTATAACCATTGAAACCAGAAATGGTGGCAATATTATTGTAATCCGAAAGAATTGATACCTTACCCATTCTACGAATCTTAGCTACCATATTATCAATGGCAGTCTGAGTAAGATTACCAGAATATTCCTCATAAAACTTAACACCTGTTGTGTTATTCTTAAGTGCATCCTTTAAAACACCAAGAACATATGTAACACCCTTATTGTGCATAGTAGCCTGAATCTGCTCAATTTCCTGTGCATTTGTACCAAGGAAATCCTTACTCTCAAACTCACGATAATTATATCTCATACCTGCTGAAATGGTCTGAGTCTTGATAGGATAACTAATTTCCTTACGGTCAGCAAACGATACATCTGAACCCTTAGCCTGAATGTCAGCACCAAGATTTTCATATGTCCAAGTATGCTTTACAGGAGTTGCGTCCATACCAATAGTTTTATAATTACCGAGAAGTGAATAAATCTGCATCTGCTTTACAAGAAGTGGCTCAATACCAATCTTAAAAATAGTATTAAGTTCAGCTCTTGCGGTAGTGTCACCAGCAGCGGCTCTCGAACCAAGTCTTGACATAAGTTCTACTGTTGAATCAACTTCCTTGCCATACTTTGAAGTATCAAGACCACGATGAAGTGCCATATTAATTTCAGCAACACGCTTAATCTTGTTCATATCACGAACTCTTGCTTCTTCTCTATGCTCGTTATTAAGTTCAATCTTATACATATAATTTCTTACCTCCTAATTAAACATTTACAGAAATTTCAAGACCATTACCTGCATAGTTTGTCTTATTAAGAACCGTGAAGGTAACTGCATAACCACTTGCATCCGAAGTCTTTTCAAACTCACCCTTTGCATTAGCAACCAAAGTATCGCCCTTGGAAACACTTGAATACGCTGTTGCAAGAATAGTATCATTAATTTCAAGCACTACATCTTTCATAGTTGCTGTGTCAAAAATTCTTGCAAATTCACCAATTGCAATCTTATAGTCATCTGTCGAACCTACAAACTCGACAGGTTCTCTTTCATTAATAACAAGCCAAAGTGCTTGCTTCGCAGTTGTAGCAGTAGGAAGTGCAATAGTGCCAGCCGCTCTGTCATATGTAACAAGATAACCATTCTTGAGTTCAGCGGGAGCTTTTACATTACCTACATTGCGTACAGTCTTAAAGTCGCCAATATTTTTAAACTTTACCATATTTATTCCTCCTAATTAACACTCAAATAATGAGCTTTCATCATTTTCATTGCCAATATTTGATTCGTCAGGCATTGAAATATCTAAAAATAAGTTTGTGTCAAACGAATTTAGTTCATTTGATTTTGAATTTTCTTTCTTGATTGAATCAAAACTAAAAGCCTTAGCTTTCATTACAATATCATCAACACTAAAGCCACAACCCTTTGGATTTTCTCTAAATGAATTAATTTCAACTTCAATAGCCTTTTTACAATCATCCGAAAAGTCCTTCAACTTTTCATCAAGAGCATTACATTCAGACTTCTTTTCAATTTCAGCAAGCTGTGTTTCAATTTCGGCTTTACTTGATTTAACCTCATTGATTTCATTAGTAAGAGAAGAAATAGTTTCATCTTTCTCTGTAATAACCTTATTAAGACTTTCAACTTTTTCATTAAGTTCAACAATTTTGCTATTAAGTTCAGTTACTTCTTTTGAAGCTTCAATTTCAGCTTTTAAAGAATTTACTTCCCCTGTAATCTTATCGCAAACTTCCTTAAACATCTGTTCAACAGTCATATCAGTCTTTCCTCCTTCATCTTTGTTATGTTTTGCGTTAAGCTCTGTAACAATGGCACTGTCGTCACCTTGTTTTACAAGTTCACCTAACAAATTAAAACCACAATACTTATAAGCAATCGGTACTCTGCCATCACCTACATAATCATTTTTGTATTTGATTTCACCACCATTTATAGGAAGTCCAACAATTTCAACGCTTCCATATAAGGTTTTGCCCTCTTTGAATTTTTGACGGTAATTATCTATAAAAGCACCATACCTAATATAATCCAATTTACCATCAGCCATCGCCACTTTTGTAGGCTTACCGTCTATTACAATTTCAGATATATAACCTTTGGAGAAATTACCCACTACACTTGCATCAGCACATTGCAACATACCTTTGCGGTCTTGTGTTCTACCGTGACCCCATATTTCAGTTTTTTCATCATCAATAAATTCCGCAGTAATTGATACTCCCTCAATCTGGCTTAAAGCCTGACTTACATACGGTTCTTGCCAAGATATACCATTATTTTGGTACTCTTCTGATGTTTCAAAGACTTCGTGTAACACAAACTTAATAGGAACATAATCAGAAACCTGCTCATTGCTTAATTCGTATATATACATTCGTTTTTTCACCACCTTCTGCATTAGCATAAGTGTATAAATGTGTAAAATTTCACTCGCCAATTTTACACATTCAAAAAGAGGTCATCTCAAAACAAGACAACCTCTAATTTAATAAATTATTTATTCACCTTAGCCATTTGGAGAGGGTGAATTATTTGCATTATTATTTTTTGATGTTATAGTATTTTCATTTTCCAAATTCTCAACACTCGGTCTACCAATGTCATTTTTACCTGAATTTGTGTACATAGATTGATGAGGTGGGAACAATTCATCAAAGTTTTGTTCTCGCTCATATTTCATAATATCTATATAAACATCAGGCTCAATACCTACCGAAGCAATTAATGGGGTCATTGCACCACCACAATCAGCATAGAGAGATTTGCATTTATTGAAACACTTATCTCTATTGAATGGTGTGATTGGTAATACATACATACTAACGCAATTTTCAATATCTTTAATTACATTAAAATTGATACACTTATTTAATTCTTCAATATAATCTTCAATAATAGAATATACATCACTTGCTACCAACTCAAGATTTAACAAAGCCGTTGCGTAGTTAGAGCCACTTGATTTTGAACCACCATATAATGCTGACGGAGAAAAGCCAAAAGATTCAGCAACATCATCTTTTATTGACTTCTCATTCTTTTCGTCAAATAAACTTGTGTCAATAGTCAGTTTATTTATTTGAGTACCTGCCGCCAATGACAAGACAGAAGCTCTCTGCGTATTAGGTTTCTGACTAACGGCACCTTTTAAGGCTTCGTGCTGTTTAATTTGCTGTTCCTCTGTTAATACGCTTTTTCCTGTACCGTCATTACGCATAGGGAATACTTGATATATCAAATTATTATTAATATTTGAGAGAACACCTCTCTTTGTATCAATAAAATAATTAGCATATAAAATTTCATCTAACGAGGTTAAAGCTAAAGGAACGCCCCATTTATCTCTTAAAGTATTGTTAATAGCCGTATATATTGTTTTACGCCAATCTAATACAACCCAATTTCTGCCATTATTACCTGTTTTATCCCAAATATTATAAGCTCTTGAAATTTCTTTTGGCATTGTAAGTAATTGCCTTTTAATTTCATTCTCGGAATAGCAGTCTTTGAAATATTCTAAATTAAAAGCTATGACAGGTACACCATTATATCGTGAAACTAATTGACAATACTCATTAGGCAAAGAATATATATTTACATCATATTCAGTGTTATTTTTACTGTTAATTTCACCAATTAGTTGAACATCAACATCACTCATATACTTATTCACACCTAATGCTTTTCTTGGAGTTGCCTCAAAATAATAATAACTTGTACCACCAATACATACTTTCTTTGTGTTATCCCTAATTTGTTTCTTATATCTTATTTGCTTTAAAACAGCATTGTATTTTTCCTTGTTTTTAAGAAAACTCTTTGTGTTACTTTTACCCTTTGGAGAGTGTAATACATAACTCAAATAGTGCATTGAAGCCATTTTGTTAATGCCAGATTTAATTGCACCATTAGTGTTATACGCCCATACACCTAATTTATAAGCACTCATTGGATATTGTTGTGGCGAAGAGACAATTGTTTCTACTTGCTTTAAGGAATATCCCAAAGCCGAAGCTAAAGAATTTCTACAATCTTGGCTACCGCAAAAACCAACAAAACTATAAAATCCGTCAATAAATTCAGCCGAATTTAATTCAGTATTATTGTTCTGCGTTTCAACAGAAGTGTTAATTTCGTTGTTTCGTTTGAACAATTTATCAAAAATTCCTATAATCTCACCACCATTCTTTAATTACACAAAGGAACATAATTGTTTACAGAAGTTCCTCCTGCCAACTCATAATCAGACTTTCTTCTCAAATGATATAAAAAATGACCTAACATAATGAAAGTATAGAAACGGTCATCGTGCATTTTGTTTTCTTTATCTTTTGGGAGTGCATATATAACATTTTTACTTGAATTATTCGTAAAACGATGAATTGAAGTAATTTCACTTTTTAAAGCATCAATGTTTAAAAGTGCATTTTCTTGCTCATCAGTAAGAGAAATATCTTTATAAATTTCTTCGTTTTCTTTGTTTTCATCATTTTCATAAATTCTTATACTGCCATTACCACTATATTCTTTAGGAAATTTTATTAAATCCATTGATAACATTTCAAGCGTTTCTTCGACCATAATGCGTTTCATTGCACGAGGGTCAATGAGTTCAACTTTATCTAAAGCGTTTGGATAAAGCTCATCATAATTTTCATACAATTTATAATCCCGGTCTATTAATCCCTTGTGTTTCTTTCCAGACTTATCTTCCCAATCTCGCAACAGGCGGTCGCCATATTGCTGACCGCCACCGCCAGCACCAGAGTCAATTAGCAATTTATAAACAAATTCATAATCAGGAGCATTACCATTATAATCAACCAACATTTGCCTGATTATTTCAATCTGTTTATTTGAATCAAGTTTATATCCGTGCTTATTACCAATATCTACCAAATTTACACAATTAACAATTCGACCATAATATCCGATTTCATCATCAAAACAAATTTCCATTACAGTAACGACACTGTTATCTATTGTTCTTGCCGGGTCAAATGCAAGAACATACATATGTTTACCTTCCCTAAACAAGACAGGAAATTCAAATATTGAATTTCTTACAACGGTTCCCATTTTGATTATTTGATTCACACCGCCATCAACAATTGGTTGATTATAATACTCTCTTAATGCCTTTATACGATTAACTTTTAATGCCGCCTCTACTTTGTCCATAGTCAACAAAGGAGTCCATTTTTGCCCCTCTATATAAACTTCTATAGCAGTTGTACAATCCATATCACAACAGAAATAATTTCTATCTCCGGCAATCATCCGCTTTGCAAATTCCTTATAATGCTTATAGAAAATTGTTGTTGTATCATTCTGTGAAGAAGCATAGACCAACTGTGTAGGGCATTGTCTTTTTTCAATTTTAGGCGAATATGTATCTTGTGTAGATGTTTTAAAATCTGTATTCTGAGTTGCAAAGGCTTCGCAGACAGCTATCAGTTCATCGTTACAAAAAGCAGCTTCATCAAAAAATACAAGTGTTGCACGCCTACTTCTTGTGTTATCTGGCTTTGAGTTAAGTGTACAAATCTGACTGCCATTAAAAAATTCAACGGAATATCCACTTGAAAGATGAGAAAAACCTGTTTGTGACGGAGGCTTGATAACAATTTCATTCTTTACAATAGGCTTTAAACTTTTTATCGAATTAGCTGTTTTGCCTGTATTGAGAATAATCTCCTCAATCTTTGAAAATGTTTCTTTTGCCTGTCCGCCAACAGACGATATAATATAAATAGACTGATTCTCATAAAGAATAGCTTTTAAAATTATAAATATTGAACCAAGGAATGATTTGCCAAAGTTTCGACTGCAGCACCAAACAGAGTGACCTGCGTTCCAAGCAGATTGTAAAATATATTTTTGGCTATCAAGTAGCTTAATGCCTAATAAATCTTCGCAAGCAATACAAGGATTCTTTCTGTAAAACTCAATCATCTTGGCATCAAGTTCAGCAATTCTGCGTTTTCTCTCAGTCATAATCAGTCTGGTTTTACTCTGAATCATTTATTTCGCCCTTGTTGTTCTTTTGAATTTTCTTTAATTCAGTTAATTCAGTTTTAATTTGTTTATTGTTTTTATTTAATTCTTCAATTTTTTCGGTCAAATTAACAATTTCAACATTCAACAGTCTATTCTTTTCAAGTTCATCATCTAATTGCTTGTCTTTTTGAACTATTAATTCTCGCTGAATATCAAACATTTCTTTCTGGTCGCTTTCATCAAAAAAACCATTTTTACGAATAGCTTTCATTGACTGTTCTATAGCCCATAGACTACCCTCAGACTGTAATTGTTTATAATAATTTGTTTCAGCAGCATCAAAATTTTTTTCTCTTAATTCACGCTGTAAATATGTAAAAGTACCTTTACCAGCTTTTTTATTACTTCTATTCTTTACAGAAATTTCATTTTCTTTAGCAATTTTATCATTATTACCAACCTTAGCTGTAATAATGTCGCTAAGCGCTTTAATTTCACCTGACTCGGTTGTTGGATTAAGTGCTGCCATTTTAGCATTACATTTCTGTATCATTTCATTATTTATAACAATCTGTAAAATCTGAGATTTTTTATAAGCATCATCTTGAGTTTCTTCATCAAGAAAATCTACAAGAGTGTTATATAAATATTTCCTGCTTTTTTCTTGAAAGTCATCGGCAGGGAAAGGGTCATAGCCATAAACATCTATAACCATTTGCCTATTTTGATTTTCTTCTTTACTCCATTGCCCTGCACTTGTTTGGTCTACAACCTTAATGGTTGTTTCACCTAACTTGCCTTCGACAACACTCGTAATAAAGGTTTTACCTCTATATTGCACATTATTTAGAAGTCTTGCATAAACACCAGCACTAAAAGTATCTCTATCTCTCATAACACTTTCGTAAAGAACTTCATCATAATACCAATCCATAACTGAACAAATAGTTATCAAAGCCATTCGTTCAGACTTATACTTTTTGTTTGCCTGAGTGTATAAATCCTGCAAGCATACAGAGCATATATCACCATATCCTGAATTTCTTTGAAAGTATAAAGATTGAGATGATTTATAAAAATTGCCCTTAGCGGTTTTAAACGATTTGCCACATAATCGGCAGTTATATGTAATTGACAATCTTGGATTTAGAACATTTGCGTTTGCCAACTTATCACCGCCTTATCTTTGTATATAAATAAACTTAAAACAAGGAGCTTATGCGATAAGCCATCACCCCTTGCAAAAGAACTATTATGTTCTTTTTTTACACTAACTACTCGAAGTAAGACTTTTAGCAACGCTATTAATAGATGATTCACTTAATTGGATGTCATACAAACATTCAATAGTCTTATTTGGAGTTGCTACTACAATGAACTGTTCCGCTGTATTTGACAGTCTCTTTTGTATAGCATAATTATCAACACCGGACATACAGCCACTCTGTACGACTTTAGTATCATAAATTGATAACATAGCATTGCTGTGTCTATGTCCTATTAAAATGCCGTCAGGTTTAACACCTGTCATCATTGTCAAATTCTGAACTACGCTTATTGGATTATCATATGTACCGTGAACCGCATACCATAATTTATCATATACTTTAAAACACACCATAGTGTCATCCACTGAATTTTCGGTATAAATATGCACATTTTTATAATTCTGTAAATTTGCCTGCATATAAAACGGAACAAGAGAATCAAGCTCTTCGCCTTTTAGAGAATCTTCTTTATCAGCCATAACCCTTGAATGATTACCGCTAACTGAATAAATACTAATATCCACAAACTGATTAGCAAGGTCTCTTACAAAATTAGATAAATAAGTAGAGGTTGTTTTTATTTGTCTAACTACATCTTCATTATTCTCTAATCGTAAATTGCGGTGAATAATACCACTAATCAAATCACCGCCAAGAACAATAACAGCATAATCAGACTTGTGTCGTTCTTTTATTTCACATATCTTATTAAAATATTCCTTTAACCTACATATAAGTTCTTTTGTGTCATAATTATTCCAAGCATTTTTGCAAACCACACCTGTATGGACATCACTTACAGGGATAATCAATGTTGACGAATCTTTTATACTTAAATTATTCTTTCTTACACACACTTCGTCACATATAGGTTCAACATTTTCTTGAATAATCCTTTTAACAAGGTCTGCGAAACTTTCTCGTCTTGATTCTTCTCTTTGCAATCGCCTTAGTTCATTGCGTTCATCACGAATTTTATATTTTTCATTTTCAAGTTCCCTGCGAGCCTGTTTTAATTCCTCAAGATACTTACTATCATCAGCCTGTTTTGCTTGTAATTCGTCCATTTTACCAAGCATATACTTATAGATAGCATATCCGCCAAATTCAGTATTTTGTGCTTTTCTTAAACTATCTCTATGAATTTTTAACCCCAAAACATCTACAATGTCTTGCCATTCTAAATCATCAGGTCTTTGGTCTAACAAAATACCGATAAGCCTGATACCATAGTCTCGCCAATTTTCATTAGGCAGCTGCTGATACTTTGTGTCAAGCATATCGGTTAAATTTCTTTCTATTAAACTTATTAGAATTATATCTTGTTCTCAATGTTTTATTCGCAATCTCATTTGTATCTTTAATAAGTTCAAGATATTTTCTAATTTCGGGGCAAAAATATTTATGTCTCTTTGATTTTTGGGCTACTGTTCTTCTAAGTTCAGCCATTGGATATTTTGCCCTGATTTTAAGACTTTCTTCTTTTGTAATTGGAAATATAATCAATCACTCTTTCATATTTATATTTTAAAAAAAGAGAGTGTAAGTAGGGGAGTTATTACACTCTCTTCTCCATATCCACTTTTTAGCAAAGGCTAAAAAATGGCTTAAATACTGTGTTTTTCGGGTGTCGTGCCTTGAAAAATCTTAGTTTTTTGCCGTTTTTTGCAAAAAAATCGAAGAAATTACATTAATTATTCTCTCTATACTTATAAGAAAAATCATATAATTTCACAATCTGATTATCTGCATTTGTCTTACATTCTTCAAGTTCAAACATTTTTTCTTGATTATTCCTTATTAAATCGGCAAAATCCATATTCTTATACGAGAACATAGCAGACATAATCAATGAAGAATAACTTTTATGTGTAGGTTTTTCGATTAATGAAAGAAGATAAGTTATAGTTTTATGAGAAATTTTAAGTGAATTTATGTATTCAATGCAATCTTCTTTAATATTTTCAACCATACCTACACAATCTTTATACGAAAAAGATTCATCGTTCTCACTATCAGTGCTCTTTCGATTTCTATACATTACCCAAAATGAATTAATTTCATCTTTTGTATCTTGAATTGCCAATAAAATTCTTTCGACCTGTTCATAATACACTTGTCCTTCAATTTCATTAAGAGGCTTAAAAATTTCAGAAAAACCTAAATCTTGTTCATTTCTTTTTATACGAGAAACTTTATTTAAAACAAGTTCTATGTAATCCATTGTGGTATGATACAATTGATAAACTTTATTATTATTTCCATATCCCTTGTATTGGTCTAAATACTTAAAAAAGAATGGTCGTATATATTTTTTATTATCATCATAAATTGCATATTTGGCTTTTAGTATATTCAACTCTTTTGTATTATTTGCGGGATTTTCTCGCTTTGCTGAGTCTCCTTGTGTTCACCAAAGAGCGTTAATCTCTGGCAGTTCTCTTACGAACTTCTTGTGCTCACACACAAGAGCAGACTATATCTTCATCCGTTCTGGAGTACACTACTGTTACTCACTTGAGTAAACTTAGTCGTTGGACTTTACCTTACGGTCTTAGCTGCTGATTAACAATTATTTATGTACTTAGGATTTAACCATATACCATATTACTGATTTTTTCTACTTTCGTAACTTTCACACTTATGCCTATGTTCCAAGGCATTATGTTGTAGTTCAGTAATCTTTATGCCGTCCCAGCAATCCAATGTATTTATTATTGTACACATTCCTGTATACCGAGACCTTCTCTCACAAAAATCTCTAAATTGCTCATAACATCTAATTGAGCAATGTCAGCATATAACTCCTGCACTATACTTGATTGAATATCATTACCTTGGTAAATTAATTCCCAAAGTTTTGAATTTAACTCTTGAGATAAATTTATAATCTCACCAATCTTATTAGTTCCTGTCTTTATATCAAGGTCGGCTTTATCTTCTGGTGTATATCTTCTTTTACACTCTGTACTTTCAACTAACTTTGTCGGTACAAGGAAATTATTATAATTCCTCATAGCAGAATCAAATAATATTTTATTATCCGTCAATAAAATTGTGTCTGAGTCAAAATCACAACCAGATAATTGCTCTAACAGATTATCACCAATACTATTAACACAAACTATTTCATTACTTAAATTGAAATATCTCTCAATATTTTTATTTATTTCATTTTTGCAGCACAAGATATTTCCCATTGTAATATGTGGAGACCTACTACCTAATAAATTTGCACCGTTCTCAAACATTTTACAGTGAACCGTTCCACTTTTAATTTCACTTATTCCATTAAATTTTCCGATACAAGACTTTAACATCTCTAAAGGATTTCCAAATAAAGTTGAATAATTACCGTGAACTAATATATGACCTTTCCTACAGTTCTTAACAAAAGCCTTAACAGTTTCATTGCGAAATTCTTTATACATTTTTGTTTTGCTAAATTTACTGTTTAATCCAAGTAGGTAATATACAATATCGTTTTTAGTAACAAGACTTCTACTTTTACTATAATCTGGCATTGAGTATTTTAAATGATACCTAAAAACCATTTCATTTGTTTTAAGCAAATTGATATATTCAAGTGTAGGCTTTAAAAACTCTTTTACTTCTTTTTCACTCATTTGTAAAGTGTTAAGTAGCTGATAATGAGTTTGTACCATCCTACCGTCAAAGTAGTGTGTGGGTTTTTCGTGTTTAACAATTCCAAACTGTGGTTCAATAGTCCATAACCAATCTTCCAATTTGCCAAATTTTAAGTATTTAATACTGCTTGGAGTGGTAATTAATTTTATTTCAGACAAACTTTTTGCTTGAGTATAACCTTTTAATTGTGATATTTCAGTAATGTCATTATCCTCAAACCATTTTTGTATATTTGTATTAAAGCAAGCTGATTTAAAAAATCTTGTTCTCAAAAGTAACATACCATAATTTTTATACCGCTCTCCAAATTTACTTACATCCAACAAAGACTGTCCGTCAAAAATACTGTTTGCCATATTAACTTTTTGAGGAGATGTAGTTAAACGGCAACCTTCATTAATTTTTGTCGCCATACAATTAATTGTAAATTTACTTTTATAATCATCAATTACCAATATTTCGTTAGAATAAATGTCAACCGTGTCTATAATTGAAGAAAGTGTCAAAGCCATATATGGTTCAAGACTTGCCAAATCACAATCGCTACCGTTTTTTATATCCAAACCGCACAAACTCCACTTGTGCATTTTTTTATAAAGTTTTTCGTCTATAAACAAACACTTTCCAACTCGACTACTTCCACTACTTCTTTTAAAACGAACATATTTAATGCCGTCACACACAAATCCCTCTTTGTACAACGATTTGCGAATATCCGATACCGTGTTGAGTGTTTTAAAATTTCCCTTAACCCTATAAACTTTTAATTCGGAATCATAACAAAAATATTTTCCTAACAAATCTTGTGACAGGGGAGAGGTCACAAGATAATCAGTAGTAATATCTTTTTCTTTAAAATTTTTTGAAACAGCTTTTATTGCTATAAGTTTACCGTCTTTTATACAAACATTATCATTTAACTCAATTTCATATTTGCTATACCCAAACTTGACATACAACCCAAAACCTACATTGTTAAATTCTTTATTGCTATAATCAAAGGTCATATTAATAATATGCTTGCTGTATTTTTTTTGCCCTATGTATTCAAAAAAGCGTTTATTTCGGTAAACTTCTTTGTGAATGTCTATCATTTTTATTAAATCCAAGCTATAATCAAAAGTAGCAAGGAACTTCTTTATATTCAAATCTCCATTTCTGTCTCTTAGTGTATAACCATTCATTTGCTTGTTAATATTGTGATTGGCTACATACACATCTTTTCCGTCAAGCAACGGAATATTTACAGCCTCAATATCAGGCTTATAACAATTACCTTGATATGTTATGCTGTAACACCCCTAAAAGAATATATTAAATATCACTCTCCTAATTTTATTATTATTATTTTTAAATTAACTTAGTGTAGCAGATGAGTAAAACTAAACACCACATAACATCTTCAAATAATGTACCAAATGTATCATAATACATCGGCATAACTGCATCACCTCGTATGAAGTACAAATATTCACGAACAATATTAGAAAAATTAACAATATTAAAAATATTAGTTAAATTATAATTTATGAAATGTTTTGATGGCAATTCTCCAATCATATGGCGCATAATTGAACTTATACGCCTCTGAAAAGACTTATTTTCTATGTCAACAAATAGCTCTTCTTCATTTCTTTCACAAACTTCTTTATAAGTCCTATTATTCCATAACGGAATATTAGAACTTTTAAAACTTGTAGCTGCAAACGCTTTTACTAAATCTTCTATTGATTCATCAGTAGGTAGTTTAAAGTCATAACATTTTATCTTATTAGAAAATAAAAATCTATCTTCTAACCCTTGCACATTTACTTTACTCAAAAGCTCTTTTTCATAAATAGTCTTTGCGATAGACACAATCGCTTTAAAAAGACCGATATATCTTTCGACCTCATTGTCAAAATAAAGCAAATCTTCAAACTCAAAAGTCCATTTATCATTTTCATCACATTGCACTTCAAATACATACAAATGCGTTTTGTTTAAATCATAATCTATGTACACAGTTCCTTGGTCTGTATATCCACACACAAAAGGCTTAATTGCCACTGGTGTAATCATTTTTAATCAGTCCTTTCTGAATCCATTTTTGCACCGCAAATAGGACAATAATTTAAAATAGAACAATAATTTAAGCATATCTTTTCAGGTATGTCATCAATATCTATTAAAGTATTACAATTAGAACACCTCAACTTGTATTTATATTCAATCCACTTTGCGTGTTTAATCTCTTGTACATCAGCTTTCGGTATAGCATTAATAATTGAATCAATAAATAATTTATCTTTGGGATAATACTTTCTCATCCATAAGAACACTGCTTTACGCTCAATATAATCTTCACATTCTTTTTCAGCCATTATTGTCTCTTTCCAATTTATCACTATTTTTCCCCATTCTTCTTTCAAGCCGCTCAATCTTTTTCTGTTTCCATTTATTCACTTCTTTATCACATTGAAACATTATCTTGCATTGTTCAAGCATAATTTCAACATCTGCCATTTCTTCAAAAATATTATCAACAGATTTCAAATCATCTTCAAGTGATATTTTTTCTTTAGTATAATTTAATCTTATAAGGCTTTTACACAAAGCCTGCGACAATTCAGACAACTCTTCGACCGTCTTTATCATCTGATTTTCAACACCGTATGTATTGATTGCTTTATACATAGTCTCTTTTGATGTCATTATTCTGCCTCGCTTTCTAGCCAATGTTTTTTGCAATCAATGCAGTTACCGTGAAATTTATTACAATATTCCATCGGAACATGACCGACACACCCGAGCAAAGTAATATCACCTTGAACCATTTCGTCAATTGACATCTGTTTGATTTTCTCGTAATTAGTCATTGTTTTCCTCCTTATCCATTCTCGCACCGCAATGTGGGCAATAGTTTTCAAATTGATAACGGTTGTTAATGACTTGATAAACAACCTCTCTCCCGCAAGTTAAGCAGTATGCTTCCGCTTCACCTACTTTTCTGTCTTTCTTTTTTACCCACTTTGAGAGTTTAACTTCGTCAACAACTTTAAGTTTAATTTTTATACGACTGATTTTTTTAATGTGGGACAATCTAAAAACACAATTACTAACAACCTTATCCCCACAAGTGCAGAAATATCGTAACTTTGGTATTGACAAATTAGCGTCATTTTCAAAGGCTTTTTCACCTGTTTTATGTAAAATGCCCTCAATCACCGTTCCGTCAAAAAGTACGATTTCAACATATTTCCCTAAATGTCTTTCGAGTTCATATCTTGTCATAATTTTTACTCCTTTAAAGTTCTGACTTTTTCGCCATATCTGCGAGTTTGACCTCTGAATAATATTTCTCTCATTTATTTTCACCCTCCTCAACAGGCTGATTCGTTATTTGTTTCATCAAGTCTCTTTTCCATCTAATTTTCTTCTCTCTCGGTACACCGTTATCACGACATCTGTTTCCGCTCCATATCACGCCTCCCGCACTTCCTTCGCAGACAAAATTGCTTGCTCGTAAACTCACACCACTCTCCGATTGCAATGTGTAGGTTATTATCTTTTTATAGCCCATATTTTTTGCAATTCTACAGCACGCACCGTATAGCATACTACACCCATTCTTGTATCCATCAAGTACGCAAACCCTGTTAATTTCGCACGTTTCGCCATTATCATAATATCTGCTCACAGGTCTGCCACATACAGCACAACCAATTAATTTTGCATTATCATACAACCCAACGCAAAACTTACATCCTACAGTCGCATTATGATGTCTGTGATGTAAATTGATAAAGTTACTTGCTTCTCTAAATGTCACAGGCTTAATTTCCATCACTCTTCACCGCCCTCAATAGGAATATGCTGATTCCAACATTCAACGCAGTTATGACCTTTTCTTGTAATACCAAACATACGATTCTAACCCTCTTTGTCTACAATTTGATTTATAACATTTTTGCACTCTGCAACAATTTCTTCTGTTGTCCATCGCTTTTCCCATTCTCCGTCAACACCAAACATATTTATATAAGAATTAGGTATATAATCACCGTAGTGAGCATAATCCCATCCAATATACCATTTACCATTAGTTCTTTCTGTGTCTATAGCAGATAAGTAATCTCTACCGTAAGTTAATCCTCCATGACAGTCAATATCATTCTCATTATAATCTTTATTTGCCAATGAAGTGTTTGACACATCTACATAAGCACACGGATGTGTTCCATAACTAACAACATAAAAACAAAAACCTTTATAATCTCCTGCTGCTAAAATTTCTCCTTTTTTACTTCTGTTAGGTGTGTATATCATCTGTTTCATCTTATTACCTCCGTTGAAAAGTTTCGCCTATAAAGGCTCTTTAACTTATTAAAATATTGGTTTTATTTTTAGTCGTCATCTTCTATACATATATTTTTCAAATATTTGTCAATGGTTGTAGATTTCATTCTTTCACCTCTACAAATTCACCGTTTTCTTCTTCAAATACAGTGTTTTCTGCGTACCGTTTGCCTCTGCAAACTAAACCCTTGTTAAATGCTTTATAACCTTTCATTATTTATCATTCCTCACTTTCTTTTATTTTATATTGTTGCATCTCGTTTTCTGACAAACTGACACCATCGTCAACCAACCTTGAACAGTATGGACACACACATTGTATAGTAAAACCTGCTATTTCATAATAACAATTATATTGAGTAACTGTTTCATATTCTCGACAGTTTGCTATAAACTTACAACCACAGTTAGAGCAGTCAAACTTCCTTAACTCTAACTTGTCAGGATTCCCTTGCTTGATAATCGTCAAATTTATATCTCCAATCTATATGTAATTAATCTATATCATCAAATTCAGCAATTACGCTGTTGTAAATGCTCTGTCTTTCTCTAAGGCTCTGCTGATATTCCTTTTCTGCCAACATATCTTCATCAGCAATATTCCAAAAATCACATTCTAAGCAGTTCTCCTTGCAAACATCGCACCATAAGCACTTTCTGTATCTGTTCGTAATTCAAAATTCCTTTCATCTTAATATTCATTTATCACAATCCTTTCTGACCTTGTTTTTCTCAAATTTATGTGAACAATTTGGCTTGTCTTATTACTAAACCCGTATATTATTCTTCTCCAAACTCACCATCACTTTCTGCTATTTCTTTCTGTAATTTTTTCATTCTTCTATTTTCAATTTTCTTTTTATGCTTTAAAAATATGCAATCCAAATATTCCTTGTCTTTAGGCAATGAATACATATTCTTATAGGATTTTCCAATATGCTTATCCCACTGACTTCTTGAATATAAAATACCATTTTCCCTCAAAAGGTTTATGTGATTTAAAATACCATTTTGAGTCATCCCTGTCATATTGCTAAGATTTTTATAAGATAACCAAGCAATTTGATTATTAAAGTATTTTGTACGCTTAGACATAAGAAATGTCATTGTACAAAACAATTTCAAAACCAATACAGAACTAACTCCATTTATCTGACTACATTGTGGTAACCAACTATTATATATAGCAATTTTATCTTTCCTTGATTCACCATTAAAGAATGGTTTAAACAATAACCTTATATATTCATCTGATAATTTAAAACCTCGTGTATCAATTTCTTTATTGAAAATGCGATTATATCTACTTATGAAATCAACCTTACGCTTTTTTGAGTATCCTACAGAAGTGATATACCCATACTTCTGCATTTCGTATAATCCCTCATAAAAGTAACTTTCCATTTTCTTTAAATGAATCTCATTAAAATCAGGAAACATCTCCATCAAGACAAGTCTGAAATTAAACTTTGAAACAAATTCCTCAAATCTGATTAAAGTTAGATTGATTAATTTGGTTTTATTCTCATCATTTTCAATTCTCGCATAATATTTTTCTATGACTGTCAAAGGATAATCAACCTTGATTAAATTATAAATAGGTTCATAGCTCTTCAACTTTTCATCAGTTCGCTTTTTTATCAAGGACTGCCTTGATAAATGAAGTTCGTATTTTGCTCCGGCTTTCACATAGTTAAAACTTTTCTGAATAATATAATACGCTAACAAAAGTTTCTGATTGTAGCTTTTGCTTATGGGATTAATCAATGAACTCTTATCTATAATAGTCATAATTGCATTTTCACCATCAGGTTTCCAAAAATAAATAATTATCAACCCCTTTTACTTCTTTTTTATTTACAGTAAGCAATTACAATGAATATTTGCTGTTTCTATATGCAGATATTGCAGAAAACTATTTTTTCAAAACCATTTTTTTGTATCACATTTGAATATATTATATATAGGCAAGCTCCTTAGCTTAATATATATTAATTTATATAAATAATTAATTAAATATATTAATATAATAGAATAATTATTAATCTGTAAGATTAATAATTATTCTTTCTTTGGTTCTTTCTTTATAACTCAAATAAAAAATAAAAAATAATCTCAAAAAAAATAAAAAATATAAAATGAGTCACCGTAAAGTAAATATTAACTTGTCAAGGAACACAAGAATGTATGCAATGTAATTGTTGAGTTCGCTTTTTACAAAAGCGGAATGAAAAATATTATGGACAACCCTGAAATGGTAAGTCCATAAAAACAATTCAGTCGTTGTAAAAAACGAAATAAATTACATTTTAATTATACACAACGATACATAAAAAGTCAAGAGAAATATTAAAAAAATCTGAAAAATATTTCCTAAGTGCATTTCCAAAATGCCAAGTTTAATATTTCTAAGTGCCAAAATGGCACTTAAGGTTAGCCAGAAAGAGCATAACAATGTGTTATCTGAACATCAGTAGAGAAATAAATGTCAGTATGAAATAAACATACATATGTAATAGAAAAATTTGACCTATAAGACGAGTTTATGAGTTAGGAATGAAATTATATTCTTGAAAGATTATAAATGCCTTACAGGTCAAATAAATACATATAAATAGTATATTCACTTATTAGATATGTTTGCCAACAGTAAACCATTATTGTATTATACCTTTAAACGGCTTAGAATTGACTTGTATTGAGTTTTATGCGTTTATGTATGAATTTATATTAATTACTAAAAAATGCAATACAAGTCAAATGAGAGCATTTTAGAGATAAGTGGATTGGTGTAATTGTAGTTTGAGTTAAGTTTTTACCGAAGTTAAAGCGAGGAATTAGTCTATGGCAAGCTACATAAGAAGTATGGCGTTAAATTAATTATTTTTGATTATTCGTCAGCAAGCTGTCTCATAATCAAAAATAATTAATTTAACTTTGGCGTACCCAAAATTCGCAAAGCTCATTTTGTTTACGCTGACAAAAAAAGATATTGAGATTTCTGTTTTAGGGGAGTGAGTTTATGGGTGTAAATCAGGAATATAAAAATAGCCTGCTAATTTATAGCAGACTTGAGTTAATGTGGCTATTGAATTGTAGGGGTTTATTATTCTGATGTTTTTGTTTATGCAATATTATTTTAAGTAAATATTACTTTAAGTAAATTTATTAAAGTAAAATATGATATTTTATACAGTCAGTAATATAATGAATTATTTAAAACGAAAACGATAATAGGTTTTTCAGTTCACCGAAAGGTGTTTTGGGAATATGAGTGTAAGTTTTAAGTTGGATAAGTGTGTAAATATGGGATAAATCCTATATTTTTGTAAGGTTTAAGGTATTGAATTTGAGATTGTATTAATGAACAGGAATTTGAGGTATTTGTGGTTTAGGTCATTTTGGCTATTTTTGAGGTAGTTTGAATGGATTTGGATAGTGTTGTGTTAGGGTGATAAATGGCTATTTTATGCGGCTTTTAGGTAATAGGTGTGGGGATTGAGATATGGGTGTTTTTGGTATGAAATGAGGGTTTAGGTGGTTAAAAGGTGGTTAAAAAAATAGGGCTGAAAACGATTTTTATGGGTTCGATTCGGTGGATGAGTTCGATGGTCTTTTTAGAACTACTACGCCCTTTGTTTCAGATTAGAAGGGTTGCCAAAATGTAAAATACCCCCCCTATGTTAGTTAGTGGTAGGTAGTAGGTAGGGCGTTGAATTATGCGGTATATCGGGGCGTGTTTTAGTGATATTTAACTTTGCAAAAACGGCTTGAATACTGTATTTTTTGAAGTTTTACGAGAAATAAAAGAGCCGGCAAAAGTCCGCAAAAGTGCAAAAAGCGGACATTTGAAAAAATGGGCAAAGATCAAGGATTACAAGATATACAGTTATATATTTACTGTTTTTGTAGTATTTTGCGGCAAAATAGGGCAAGGATAAAATCTGAATAGGGCAAGGATAAAATTTAACAAAAAATCATTGAAAAGCGGGTGAAAAAGCGGTAAAAATTGTATTATTCAGCTAAAATTAATAATCGTTCTCATTTTGAGACTTTGTTAAAATTTTAACAAAGTTGTTCGATATCAAACAATTAACATTCTAACTATATTGTTAAAAGTTTAACAAACTTCAATCATATAAAAATAGTTCGATATCAAACTAAATCGTTAAACTTTTAACAATATATCCGGCTGTACGCTCATATACTCATTTACGCTTTTACGCTCACGCTCATATATCAATAATCATTCAGTAATCAGCTAATCAACGTTCATTCAATCAGCTTTAATCATTACAATATATTAATTGCATTCTTGTAACACTTATTACAATTACACTTATTACAACTGCATAGCTGCACTTGCATCAATCTACCCACCCACGCAAAAATGCCTTTTAAATGGCTTATAACGGTTCAAACAGTCAAGTAATATAATTACTCTAATAGACTATAAAAACGCTTGTAGGGCTATTTAAAAGGCTTATATAAAGTATATAAGGATAGACAAGTAAAAGTGCATCAATCAATCACACCATCTCGCTTTAGGCAAGCGTAAAAATACTGCGTTGCTGTCTGATTATGACTGTTTAAGTAATTATCTATCTTGTCAATGTCAGTTAATTTTATGCAAATAGTGCGATTTTTATATGTTTTCGCTTGATATTTTGCACTTGCACGCAACTGTGCAGCTGTACTTTTTTTAATTTTTGGTTGTATATTATTATTAATAGTCATAATTAATCATTTCTTGTATAATATATATAAAAATAATATAAATATTAGTGATATGTTTTTGCAAAATTACACTTGTAAAGTATAAATATTAGTGATATAATAGTGTCAACGAAAAGAGATAAAGAAACAAAAAAACAAATACATAATATCTCATATCGTTATTGTAGAAATTCAATTGTTACAACTCACAACACAAATATTTTAAACATTTTAATTGTGTTGCGTAAATCAAAAAATGTTCGTACCTTGAAAACTGAATGAACTTGCAACAGTCTTGAGCCTGCACACATCTATACATTAGTATAGTAGTAGTGCCTCTAAAGTCCTTAGACGAAGTATGTCAAAATTCGCATAAAGAAAAATAGCAATAAAAAATGTACTATTGAATGTATGCGACCGGCGATATATTGAACCTTTGAGCTTTAAGCCCTCAATGAAGATAGCTATTACTATGCCGTCAATGGGTGAAGTGCACCCTTCAAGCTGTTGATACTCAAGTCAAACCTTTATTTTTGATTTTAATTATTTTAACTTTTTAGGCGATTGCACAAAACAGTAATAATAATTATAGCGTTTATTTTGTGTAAATTGCATAATTTAAAAAGCTGATTTTGTGCAATCTATAAAGAGTTAAAATACTCTTAATGTGTAATTTCCATAATTATACATTAAATACATAAAAAAGTCAAGAAAAAATTTAAAAGGAGTAAATAAAAATGACAAAAGAGGCTATATATAAAAGATATAAGAATCAAAAGCCAGTGGGGACTGTATGTTTTAGTAATACTTTTGGGCTTCAGGTTTACGAGCCTGACGAAAACGATAAATACGATTGTGATTATATATGCAGTTGGTACAGCGGCGAGAGAGAGTGTGGATTCCATAAGCATATGGTGCACTACTCAACTTCGGGTAGGGCTTTTATTAGAAAAGGCTCTTTAAGAATCTATCTGGATGAAGTCATGAGAACTGCATAAAAAGTCGTTGCGGCGACTAAAAAAAGACCGTTAGGATGCAAGCGTTCCGCCCATTGTGGGCGGAGGTCGGGAAACCGAAAAATCAAAAAAATCAAAAAACAAATAAAGGAGTTAATACATATGATGACATTAGCAAAATTAACAGAATTAGTAAATCATTGTGTAAACGCAAAAATTGAGATTGAAGAAATTAGTGCTGATACAAAAATTGAGTTTGAAGTGGAAAGCGACTTTGATGTAGAAACGCTCAGCGGCGGTTATTACTTCGATGATTTAACAGAAGCATATAGCTATTTAAAAGAATCGCTTGATATACAAACTGACCCTGAAGCGCTTGAGTGCGACGATGCTCCCGCAAAAATCAACGGTGTAGGCTTGTATTTACATTTTAATTCAGATGATATAGAAACGATTTGCATTGCATATTACAGCCGCAAAAGTGATACTGAATTTTATGACAGACTTATTGCGATGTTTTGACCGTAGCGACAAAAGCATTGACAGCTTTATAAATGCTGTTGCGGATGCCGTTGCAATCTAAGTTTTAAAAAATCGTTTGACGGATTACTTATTATATAATATAATTATTGTACAATAAGTAATCTAAAAAGGAGGAATATATAATGAAATATAAAGAAATTGAGACAAAAACAAAAGGTATTGACCTGCCTGCGACAGCAGTCAATGAAGATGGCGAAAATGTCATTATTGATTGTATAGACAATTGTTATAGAGTAACAACACTCCAAAAAAATGGGTGGTGCAAAACAAACATATATCACCCGGATGGGACAATAGAAGAATTATACGGAAAGTAGGTATGTATAAGCAGGTAAATTTATATATATAGTTGAATAAATTAAAGGGTTAAAGACTCAGAGTTCAAACAAAATGGACTTTGAGTCTTTTTTCGATTTTTAAAATTTGTTTAGCGGTTGCGAATTGAAACAAAACCGCTACCATATCGAATTAAACAAATTATTATAAAATGGAGGCATATATTATGAATAAAATTTTATATCTTGAAAAAAGAGGTTACAATTTTTCAGACGGTTTAGACGGTGGCGAAAGCATCAAAACTGTATCAGATGTTGGTAATTATCGTGTGTGTACGCCTGATGAATGTGTTATCGGCAAAGATGGCAACAAATATTTTCTTGAGTTTTCAAGATGGGATAAATACCATTACAGAACAGAGAACAAAAGAACAGGAAAGCCATTAAAAAAGCCCGTTCGTGAGTTAATAATGGCGAATGCGGTACATACAGATACGGAATACACCGCAAACGATGGATTTTGCTATCGCAATTCAAAACTTGAAAAGCAAATTAATTCAATTGATAGGTTATATACACTTGAAAATATTTTACAAATTGTAAATGAAATCAGCAAAGACAACTACATTAAAATTGAATTTATTTAATTAATTAATACAGAGCAAATATAACGCTGATGGGCGGAAGTAGGGCAATCCCACTTCCGTTAAAGCTACAAGCCGTAGATCCAAAGTAACGGCTATGTTTGCGAAAAATTAAAAAACAGGGGTGTTGTAAAATGAAATTTGAAATAATTAAAAAGCACTATGCTAACAACAGAGCTTTTGAAGGGCTGAGCTTATCAACCCTACCCCACATCAAATTAAATTAAAATTTAATAAAAGGAGACAACAAACTATGAAGTACAAGAATTATGAAGATTACAGAGCAAAAACTCAACAGGAGTTTAACAACCTACCAATTTTCTTTGCGTTCTCTAATAAACAATTTAAAGAGGCTATGGAAGCAAGAGGACTAAAGGAAACAGACACAGACAAGATATATAGACTTGGTGGCGGCTACGGAGGTTTTTATCTCAAAAGCGATGCCGATATTATCAGAGACTATATAAACAAGCCGGCTGAATTGCCCGACCTTATGAAAGACAAGGATTTTGCTATATCAGCGTTTGAATATGAAATGAGAAATCACGAATACGCCATTAATTGGCAAGGTGCATATGATGTATGTTCTTGCTTCGGTCATTGTAGGTACGGCGAAAATAAAGGCTATACAGACTATTTAAAGGAAATCGGATACTCAGACGATGTTATACAGTGTTACAAGGAAGCAAGGAAAAGATACTATAAGTATTGCGAAGAAAACGACTTGTTTTAATGTCGGGTGTAAACTCAAAACATTATTAAGAAAGAGTGCTAATATGAGTAAAAAATCCTTGAAAGTTACTAAATGCGAGGGTGAGGGACAAGGCTCTTGCAAGATGTGTTCCGATAATGGCAAATGGAATAGAAGTTGGATGTGCTTTTTATATCACATAGAGGGATATAAAGGCTGTTACTGTTCAGATTGTGTCAAGAAAATTGTTCAGAGCGATTCAGGAAAAGAGGGTACAAGGTTATAAAACTATAATATAGAGCCGTCAAAGCCGTCAAGCCGGCTATAAACAGTCCATTAAGGCTTGAGCGTTCGCCTGCCATTGTGGTGGGCGAGGTTGGAAACAAACACACAATTCAAATTTAATTCAAATTCAAACAGATTTAATTAGGAGGAACAACTATGGATGAATGCACATTAAATAAATTTGAAAATATTGAAATTAAAAACGATACAAGAATTGCAAAAGATGACCTTGCATTTTGTGAATCTAATCAAAGATTATATCTTAAAGTTCTCAAAAATTATCAAAATATTTATAGCAACTTGCTAAAGGTACTGCAAAAAGAACAATCACAATTTGAAGAAATTGAGATGGAAAATACTTTTACTAAAAACGGATATTCTTATAAAAAATACGATTATCATTTTTTATCAATAAATAAAGAAGATTTTGCAGAAATAATATCTGGAGTTCACAAAATTTTTATCACAACTATTGTTGATTATTTTATTGAAAAATACGGTGTAGAATTAAATGTAAAATCTGTTGACGAAATACTCGGAATTGAAAAGCCAAAGCAAGTTGATGGTAATTATTGGGGCTATCGCAACCTAACCAATGAAGAAATTGATAAAATCAAAGAAAGAAACAGAGAATATGAAAAATCTATGGATAAATACAGAGATAAAGTTATTACAGCAAAAATTGATTTTAATACTATCATTGATGATATTTTCGTCCAATTAGACGGATATTCTTTTGTTGACAAAGTTAAGAAAGAAATCATTGCTTCTTGCAAGTCTGCTTGTTTTAATCAATATAGAAAATATGGTTATGTTGAATTAAAAAAGAATAAAATTTCAATCGAAACAGGTTTTGATAGTCATTTTAGTAGTATATGGAAAGAATATGAAGCAAGCACAGATAATTCAGCATTTAGGGCAATAATGAGAGCCTTATCATTCTTTGATAGCGGAGAAAATAACATTTCCATTTATGATAGCTGGTATTACTCATTCATTTATTACAATAAAAAAGAAATAGATGGTATTTACGGCTTGCATTCCGCATACGGAAATAAGGTTGAATCATTCAAATTTTATAAAAACGGAAAGTGGGAAATAAAGTTTATTTCAGAGGAAGAAGCACAGAAATTCTTTGATATGTACTGCAAATTGGAGGCTTAATAATATGAATTTGTTAGATAAATTTACGGATATAAAAGTAGATAATTCAAAGAGATTACCGGCGGAAGATATAGAACATTGTAAGATTGAAGAAGAAATGTTTTTGAATGCGTACAACGCATATTCAACGGCTTATAACAGTGTCAAAAATGCTTTTGATAGGCAAAATGAATTTGATGGCGGAAAATATAGCGGCTTTATCTGGGAATATTGCGATTGTGGAGTAAATGATTTAAGAGATAAACTAATATCTCTGAAGTCATCCTTTATAAGTAAGATTGTCGGATATTTTAATCGAAAATATCACTTGAATTTATCCAGCAATAACAAATTTGATGGAACTACATATCATAAAGATTTAAGTTTAGATGTTATCACAATAGAGGAAGTTTTGGATGAATATATTTTCGGAAGATCAGAAGGATTGACATTTACAGAATGTGCAATTAAACAAGCTATGGGGAAGAACGACATCAAACGGCAAGAATGGAATAAATGGTGTGAAAAATGGAATTATTCAGTTAAAGGAAGAGCTATTAAATTCCAATACCCAATCACAGACCAAAAACCGCTTCTTTACTTATACGATAACAACGAAACAGAAGTATGTTCGACATTAAAACATAATAAGATAGATTCTATTCAAGAATTTAAGAATGGAAGTGTATCAGTTAAGTTTTTGTCTGCTGAATTTGCATTAGAATTTGCAAAGAAATATCTTGGATATATTGAAATGACCGATGAAGAAATAGAAAAACTGAAAGCAGGAAATTAAAATGAAATATATTGTTGAAAATTTGATAATTCCACAAGATAAACGGGCAGAGATTAACAACAAAATTCTTTATTTGATTGACAACGGAATAGCGGAAGAAAACGGAATAACTGCAACTGACATAGCAAGCTCATACACCGGAAACGGTGGATTAAGTGGAGAAAAATTTTCAAACTATGAAAATTATTATGATTATTCAGAAGCCAAAAAAGAATTTGAACAAGGACAGTTTTTTACACCGTATGCCATTACCGATTTTGTAATACAATGTTTGAAGCCGGACAAATTCGATATAATTATGGATTTAACTTGTGGTCACGGAGCTTTTGTAAATTCCGTTCCCCAGGAAAGTAATTTCTTTGGTTGTGAAATTGATATGAAATCTTATAAGGTTGCAAAATATTTATACCCAAAAGCAAATATCCAGTGTTCAGATATAAGAGTATATAATCCTGAAATAAGAGCAGATGTCATTGTCGGAAATCCACCATTTAATTTGAAGTGGCAAATCGGAGATACGACTTATGTATCACAACTATACTACACAATTAAAGCATCGGAGAATATTAAACCGGGTGGTTTAATGGCTCTGGTAGTTCCATCAAGTTTTCTGGCGGATGATTTTTCCGATAGAGGAATGATAGAAGAGGTTTCAAAAGAATGGAATCTATTATGTCAGTTTGACATTCCTTCAGATACATTCAAAAATCTCGGCGTTACTAATTTTTCTACTAAAATTATGTTTTTTCAAAAGAAAAGCGAACATATTTTAGATGTAAAATTTAGCACGAAAAAAATTGTAATTGATTGTCTTAATATAGAATCTTCAAATTTCATTTATGAAAATTATATAAAGCCTGTAATCACTTTAAGAAATGAGTTGAAAAATCGGTTGTTTTTTGAAAATTTACACGATGGCAAGACTCAAGAACAAAAACAATTTGAATATAAAGTTAAAAAAATGATGTTTGATATTAAGAGAAATCCTGCTTTACAGGATAAATATGCAAAATGCAGCGAGTATCTTTACAAATACCAAACACAGAAAATGCCAGAAGGAATGAAGTATGAAGAATGGGAAAAGAAGAAAATCACGCCTAATAAGGTACTTGCTTATTTAAGAAAAGTTATCAAATCTGAACATAAAATCGAAATTGATAAGATTGAATTAGTAAAAACTGATTATGGCTTAAAGTTAAAACCATATAGCCGTAAAATGAAAATCTTATTGAATAAACAATATGGAGATTTTGGAAAATTTGTATCTATTAACGATATTGTTTCAGGTCAATGTTCATATCAATTTGAAAACAAAAAGTATGAAAAACTTATTGATAAGAAAATTAAAGATTTTCAAAGTAATGAAGTATCATTTAAGGATATGGAACAAAATTCTGATATAATGAAATTTCTTGATAATTTTTCTATCCACGATTATAACAAAAATGAAACTTATAAGTTGACGGAAAAGCAAAAAGAAGATATAAATAAACTTTTGCAAAAAAGATATGTTTTCTTGCAGTGGGAACAGGGTAGCGGAAAAACTTTTGCCGGCATAGCTCAAATGGATTATAGATTCCAACACAACAATATCAGAAATGCTTTTGTAGTCTCTACTGCTATTGCGATAAATAACAACTGGCAAGATTGCCTTGAGGCTTACCATTATGACTATATAAGAATCAATAGTTATTCGGATATTCAGAAAATTAAAAAAGGACAAATTGTTTTAATTACTCTTGATATACTCAATACTTTACAAAAACATATTAAGAAATTTGTTAAAATGCAATCTCAAAAAGTTATGCTTGTAATGGATGAAAGCGATAGCATATCAAATCAAAATAGTAAGAGAACAAAAGCAGTATTAAGTTGTTTTAGAAAAATTAAATACAAAGTATGTATGACCGGAACAAGCACACGAAACAATATTTGTGAAATTTACCCTCAACTTGAATTGCTTTACAATAATAGCGTTAATATGTTGTGTGAATGTGAAACTGTTTATATTGTGGATAAAAATAAGGATTCTGAAACCAAAGGCGAAATTATTTCCGATTTTAATGAACAATATAATAATCCATTCCCAGCATATAAGAAAGGATATTCATTATTCAGCAAATGTTTTCTGCCAGATAAAATCACTGTATTTGGAGTTGTTAAAAAGACACAAGATATATATAATTCAGAAGCATTGAAAAGGTTGCTTGACAAAACAGTAATCACAAGGAAATTTGAAGAAGTCACAGGCAAGAAAATTTACGAAATTAAAAATGTCACTTGTAAATTCACACCGGAAGAAGAAGCACTATATTCAATAGCAATAGAGGAATTTTATAAAATGCAATATCTATTTAAGACAACAGGAAACAGCAGAAAAGATGCTATGTTGAGAATCTTAAATCAATTAACTCTTTTGCTTAAAATATGTGCTTGTCCTCACACATTCAAAGAATATTCTTCAACTGAATTGTCGAGTAAATATAAAAAAGTATTTGAGATGATTGAAAAGTGGAATAATGAAAGAATTGTAATAGGTGTTCGCCACGTTGACAATGTTTATTCTTATGCCACAGCAATTAAGGAATTATATCCGAATAGACCATTGTTTGTTATTACCGGAAATAACACGACATTAAAGAAAAGAATATCAATTTGTAATGAACTGAAAAAAACAAGAAATGGTATTTTAATTTGCACACAGCAATCATTATCGTGCAGTATGAATATTGACTTTGTAAATAAGTGTATTATTCCAGAATTGCACTGGAATAATGCAAGTATGAGTCAGTTTTATTTTCGATTTATCAGATTCACTTCTACGGAATGGAAGAAAATATATTTTGTAACTTATGAAAACAGTATAGAAGGAAATCTGTTAAAAATGATTCTGTGTAAAGAAAAATTGAACCTTTTTATGAAAGATGAAAAAGTCGAAGATGATGACCTATATAACAAGTTTGGGATTAACGAAATGATGCTAAAGGCGTTAATGACAAAAGAAAAGGATGAGAAAGGCAATATTAAAATCTTATGGGGTCATCAAAAAATCACAAACGATTAACTAAAAGTAAAAAAGAGAGGTATAAATAAATGAAAGATAATAAATTTACAAAGAGAATGAGTGACAAATGGAAATTGGCTTGGCAATAAATCTTTAAAGGAACATTATGTTCCTTTAAAAAATAGGCATAAATATCTAATTGGACAAGTTGTCCAATTAGAAGCATAACAAACGCAAATCTTTAACTGAACAATATGTTCAATTAAAAAATACATATCAATCAAAAAGTCAATCAGAAAGGAAGTTATATGAAAATGGAAAACACATTACAGACAATTCAGCAGAAAGAATTATTGCTGACTGAAACAAAGCAAAAGGAATTAAGAGAACAGTATATAGACCGTGTGGATGTCTTAGAAAAGGTTAAAAGCCTTATTATGCTGCCTGACGTTGAGCTTATGACGGTGGCTCAAGTGGCGGATTTTTATGAGGTTGATGTGAATACTGTTAAAAAGGTTTATCAGCGTAACAGAGCTGAAATTGACGAGGACGGGGTTATTAATTTATCACCTAAATTCTTAAAGGGACAACTTGTCCCTTTAAGAAAATGCAATCAATTAAACGGTAAATGCGAGGTTGAATTTAAAGACGGCACAAAGCTGATTTTACCAAACAGAGGTTTAAAAGGTTTCCCTAAACGAGCCGTATTAAGAATAGGTATGTTGCTCCGGGATAGCAAGGTTGCAAAGGAAGTCAGAACACAACTTCTGAATACCTTTGAGGAAGCACCTGCCGAGGCTAAAACAGTGAATATCAATGAGGAATTGGATATACAAGCGAAAATCGGTCAAGCGTTTCTGTCAGGTGATATTATGCAGATTGCAGAAGCTGTTACGGAGGGGATGGCTTATAAGAATAGGCATATTGCCAAACTTGAAAGTCAGAATGATGATTTAAAACTTGTAAACGGTACATTGACAGATAAAACACTATATTGGGCAGATAGAGCCTGTCTAAATAAAGCAATCCGCACTATGGCTAATGTCAGAGGTGTTCCAATAGGTCAGGTATGGAAAGAATTGTACGATGAGTTATTATATGGTTATCATATTAACCTTAAAGCAAGAGGTGGCAAGCCGTATATTGCACATATCAGAAAAGAAGAATGGGCGAATGTGGTTAAGGTATTTACCGCTATGTGCGAGAAAAGATACCTTAATACTGCCGATATATTAAGGAAAGCAAAGATAAAAACAGAGAATAAATCAAAGAGTGGAAAGGAAGATTGATGATGAGCTATCCTATTGTATTTCAAACTAAAGTTGTTAAAATCAATGATAATGAAATTATCCATTTCAATAAAATTGGTTGCAATAATGATACTGCGGGCAGAGTGGCGAATGTATATGAAGCAAAAATCCGTACTATTGAAGATTTCAAGCGTATGGCTGAAGGATTTATTCGTATGGCTGAAGGATTTATTATAAATTCAAAACCTTATAAGGAAACAGGTATATTTGAACTCAAGGTTGGTAGTAAATGGTGTTCTTTCTATGATTATGGAATGTATTTATTAAGAGCATTAAAAAGGGCTGATAATTTGGAAACATTCAAAAATAATTACGCCTTTAGAGCTACCGTTATAAAAGGTATTGAGGCTACAGATATTGATAATGCTATTCACAAAGTATTCTCAATCATAGAATATCCTAATATATTCGATATGTTCTATGAATTAAGGTCAGATAACAGAGTTTTTGAAGGCATTGACTTCGGTAAGGCTTCTTGCCGTAAAGTAGTTGATTACATTTACGATATTAAAGATTCTATTGATTTAATTAAAGAAGGATTCCCTATTGAATGTTACATCAAAAAGAATAAAAAAGGAGAAACAAACGATGCCAACTAAAGCAAGAAAATCAGCAGAGGTAAAAGCTGCCGAGAAAATAATCAAACTAATGGATAAAGCAGACAAAAAGCCTAAATACGCAGGTGCATATATTAATGATAAAGGAAAACAAGTTATAGGTTGTATGTTTATGGTGGTTAGACTTAATGAGTCGTTACCGGTTGCTCAAGCAGAGCAGAGAGCGACCTTTCTTGACAGAGCTTTTGATATAAACAAAGGAGAGGAGCAAACTATACTTGAAATTCCTTTAATTGCGGATTTAAAAGACTATATTAAAGCTAAAAAGGAGCAAAATTCTGAAAAGTACAAAGGCAGAAATAAAGAACCTATATCTTATGATTTTGGTATAACGGAAAGTAATGTAATACTTCCGCTTGTTAATGCAGAATATCTGTTAATAATGCTTGAGGTGTTAGGGAATGATAGTCAGGTAACTTGGAGTCATTCAAAAGAGCCTTATTATAATAAGGGCTATATTTTCTTTAAATCAAGCAAGGGCGACGGAATACTTTGCCCTGTTCGTAGGAGTGATATATAAAGGAGGAGAAGTTATGAATAATACATATAAAATAAAGGCTTATAAACAGCGACAAAAGGCTGTTAGAGCCGAGATAATTATAACTGTTATTACATTTGCTGTTATGGCTGTTGTAGGCTATAATGCTATTTTCTACGGTTGTAAATGGCTATGTTCGATAGTGTGAATATAGTTTATGCAACAAAATGTACAAACTTGCAAAAATTAGTTAAAAATGCAGGATAAAGCATAAGGATATACATATAGTGAACTACCCACCACCTAAAGGTAGTGGGTTTTCTGGCTGAATATTTATAAACTTGCAGAATTTCAGCATTTTTGCAAGTTGGATTGGGGATTGAAATATGAGATATAAATTACTTAGAACAATAAATAACGAACCTGAAACATTCGGTGTGTACGATACATTTTCTCAAGCGTATGGGGAGATGGAAAGAGATTATTATAATTATATGTCTGACTGTGAAATCATACATTACAACGAAATTTGCGCCAATGAGGCTGTTGTGGTTGACAACGAAGATGAGTGCCACTGGCTGATTATAGAGGAAAGAGAGGAACATAATGTCTGAATATATTATTGAACATTTTACTGCGAATGTGAATTATAGAGAACAGTGTATGAGAGATTGGTATTTAATGTCAATCTCTGAAAGAACTGTATATGATGATAACTTTAATGTGTACATGGCTGAAAGGTTATTAAAGTGAGTGATTTGTTTGCTGTCTGTGGGTGCAGTAATCAAACCGAGAACATAACATTGTATGGTTTATTTGACAATTATCCGCAGGCAATAAAACAAATAAATATACTGTTACCTTTGATTAGAGATGGACAGATAGCAGATAGACAAAAAGATACCATAGAATATATAAATTTACTACAAAATTCAAAAATAATTGGTAGTTTTTGGTAAAATAATTGCAATTATTTTTAAACTGTGATACGATTAATAAGAGGAGAAAGTTTTGGAATATAAAATCATCACCGATAAATCTAAAAGAATGTTTGCAATACAGAAAGCAACAATAAAGGAGAAATAAAAAATGTCAGAAAAAATGATAAAAGGATATAAAGGTTTCAGCAAAGGATTAGTATGCAGAGATAAGCAGTATGCCGAAAACACGGTGTTTAACTGTGAAAGTGGTATGTATTTCTGTGAAAATCCGTTAAATGTATTGAAGAACTATCCGTTCTATGCCTCAGAAACAAAAAGTTTTTCAGAGTATGCAGAAGTTGAAGCACCAGAAGATGTTACAGAGAGTAAAGGTAATAAATCTGTTACAAAACAACTTAAAATTGGCAGTAAAATTTCTTTTGATGAATTAATTAAAGCAGGTGTTGAGTTTAATTTGTCAAAAGCGAAATTTGATAAAGAAAAGTCTATTGCTACAGGTAACCGTAGTGGAGCAATGGTTACAGGCAGATACAGTGGAGCAAGTGCTACTGGTGACTATAACGGAGCAATGGTTACAGGCATATGCAGCGGAGCAAGTGCTACGGGCAGGCGCAGTGGAGCAA